>FLNV01001077.1_pt1 | contig 17950 bp, 13 predicted proteins | sample 1140351 | NCBI WGS metagenome assembly FLNV01 (sample SAMEA3878207, study PRJEB12797) | bioreactor metagenome | biome: Moose rumen | place: Sweden | collected 2011-10 | reverse complement strand
GGGGAGGAAATAACTATTAATTCTCTGTAACTCAGTACCTCTGTGTTGGTATTAGCGGACATACATAAAGTAAGTCCCTACACTAATTATCAATTATCCATTTTCCATTTGTTACTATGCAACATCCGATTCTCTCGAGAATTGGAGAGAAAAGGGTACTAAAAGTCCGGCCAAAGGGCACCCTTTGCCGGGAATTCTCTCGAGAATTCAGGAGAGATGATGATATCTTACAATTGGAAATATAGCAATAGCAATGGCATGTAGTCTTTCATCTCCTCACGGATAATCCTCATGGCGGCGGCAATACGGTTACGGACAGCCTGGTTGCTGATGCCCAACCGCTCCTCAATCTCTGCATTAGAGAGATCCTGCTCCCTACTCATCTCAAACAACTCCCGCTGTCGGGGCGTGAGTTTCTTCTTCGCTTCCTCCAACCGCTTGAGGAATATCTCCATACTGAGGTGCTGCTCAGCCGTGTTCTCGGAGGTAAGACTGGCGGTATAATCGAGATAGTCACCCATCAACGGCTGGCGCAGTTGGGTTCGGAAATGATTGATGAAACGGTGGTAGGCGATGGTGAAGATGAAGGACTTGAACGACTTTTCGGGATCTATCTTCTCATGTGTCTCCCAAATCTTGACAAACGTATCCTGAACGATATCCTGAGCCAGTTCTTCCGACTTCACCAACTTAAACGCGAACTGGAAAAGGCGCGACACCCAACGGTCGTACAACACCCTGAAACTGTCGTACGAGCCATCCTTCAACTGTTGTAATAATAGTCGCTCCTCTCCCATAAGATGTAATTTTGTGACAAAGTTAATCTTTTTTCATTGAAATAGAAACAAAATAATTATAAAAAATACAACACGGAGTTACAGAGGTACAGAGGATTAAGACATTTGGCCCTTTAATAACCCTTTTACTCCCTTTTACAGCACTTTAGCAAAGAAGCATCCACCCCCACCAAGCCTCCCCCTATATGGGGAGGTTGTGAAAATAAATGGGATTTTATTTTGCATTCCGCTCGACTTTATGTACCTTTGCACCGTCTTCCGGATAAAACCGGGAGATAACGGCATGAATTGGTGATGCCAGCTGTTATCAACACTGGCATAAAAGGGAATCAGGTGAGAAACCTGAACAGTGCCCGCTACTGTAAGCTCCGTTGTCAAAAGGACAAATGCCACTGTAAGACATCCTTATCACGTGGATATCTAATGGGAAGGCGTTCTTTTGGGAGTAAGTCAGGAAACCTGCCATTCTGCCCATTATTTACGTGGTCTCCGGGACAGAGACTCCGGCAAACTTATTAATAATGAAGACTATCAAGTTTGTTTTGAGCACGCTATGTGTGCTCTACGCTGTGTATTCCAGTGCACAGACAAAGGTGGACAGGCAGGTGAATCTCGAGGAAGTCGTCGTCACCGGCACCGGCACGGAACATACGCTGAAAGATGCACCAGTGCAGACGGAGGTGATCTCTAACAAGACGCTGCGTAACTTTGCCGGAAAGAGCATCGAGGAGATCCTCGGCATGCTCACTGCCTCGTTTGATTTCAACGAGGGTGACATGGGCTCGAAGATGCAGATGAACGGTCTGGGCAACTCGTATATCCTCATCCTCATCGATGGTAAGCGTATCCACGGCGACAACGGTGGTGAGAACGACCTGTCGCTCATCGACCCGCAGAACATCGAGAAGATAGAGGTGGTGAAAGGGGCTGCCTCTGCCCTCTATGGCTCGGATGCCATCGCCGGCGTGATTAACATCATCACCCGTAACCGTCATCAGGAGGGATTGCTCTTGGAGAACTCCACCCGTGTGGGCAGCTACGGCGATGTGCGACAGCATAACGGTATCGGACTGGGCTTCGGTAAGTGGAGCAGCTACACCAACGTACAGGTGCAGCACAACGACGGATGGCAGAACACCGCCACAGAGGCTCCCAACCAGACGGAGTATCTGATAACCGACTCGAAGAACAAGACCGCCAACAGATACACCAACTGGCAGATAGCCGAGCGGCTCACCTACCAACCGATGAAAGACTTAGAGTTGTATGCCGAGGGATCGCTCTATCGCAAGCGTATCTACCGTCCGCTGGGAACACACCCGGGCGTGGATCTGCATTGGTATGACCTGCGGTATAACAACGCGTCGGCAGCGGCAGGTGGCAAGTGGAACCTCAACAAGCAAGACTTCCTCACACTGGATGTGATGTGGAACAGGCATGCTTACTACTACGACTTCACCGCCGAATATCTCACCGACGGCTATAAGCCCGACGGCACCTTCACCAACTACTTCCCTTATTATCCCGGCGACGAGCAGTTGCAGGCTGACCAGCAGCGTACACTCGCTGAGTTAAAGGGTGTGTTCACCCTACCCTACGAGAACAAGCTCTCTGCGGGTATCGAGTGGCGCTACGACTGGCTGAAGGCACCCATGCGTGTGGTGGGCGAACAGAAAGACGATAATACGGGGGCACTGTATGTGCAGGATGAGTTTAACATGATCCCAAACCTGAATATCACTGCCGGACTACGACTAAACTACAACGAGCAGTTCGGTATGCGACTCACACCGAAGGTATCGATGATGTATAAAGCCGGACAGCGTATCCGTCTGCGCGCCACCTGGGCACAGGGCTTCAAGACACCTACCCTGAAGGAGGTGTTCTACCGCTATGTCCGTCAGATGAACGGCACCTACCTCTATTTAGGTAATGAGGATCTCGACCCGCAGTCGAGCAACTACTACAGTGCTGGCATTGAATATAGTTGGAACGGTCTTAACATCTCTGTCACCCCCTATTATAATAAGGTGGATAACATGATTACCTTGGTGACCATCTCCAACCGTGAGGCACCTGCCGAGTATATCATCCAGTATGACCCGGTAAAGACACGGAAGTACATGAACATGGAGAATGCCGAGACCTACGGCGTGGATGTCAACATCCGCTATAACTACAAGGCATTCAGCTTCGGGGCAGGCTACAGCTATCTTGACACCCAGGCACAGGTGTATGACACTGACAAAGACCAGTTGGTGGATGTAGTAATCGACGGCATGGCCCACCATAAGGGAAATGTATTCGCCAACTGGAGTCATGGCTTCTCACCCAAATATCACTTAGGCGTGGGACTCTACGGTAAGTTCTCCACCAAGCGCTATTACCAGATCGACGGCAATGGCAAGGGATATCAGATTTGGCGACTCTCCACCACCCACGACTTCGCCGGCAACAAGCGACTGTCGTATCGGTTGGAGGTGGGCATGGACAATATCTTCAACTACGTGGACCGTACCTACCACGGACTGCATTTAGGCACCAACACCCCGGGAAGGACCGTCTATGCCACGTTCACCATCCGCTTCAAAGAAGGAAAACATAGTATTAACAATAAATTCAAAACCAATTTAAATGAACGTAATTATGAAGAAAATTAAGTTTCTGTTGTTAGCCATGCTGGCTATCATGGCAAGCATGACTTTCACAGCATGCGGTGACGATGATGACGACAACAACGCTTCCAACTACCAGAAGTATCAGGAGGCTGTCAATAACATCGTGAAATCACAGAAGAAGAGCGACAAGGTGATCCTCCTCGTAGCCTTCGGTTCTACCTGGGAGCAGGCTTACGACACCTTCGACAAGGTAGTGGCAGACTACAAGAGCAACTTCAGCGGCTTTGACGTATATCTGTCATTCTCTTCCGCTATCTGTATCAACAACGCACGTGACGGTGAGAACACCGCTCCGAAAGACTACTACGATCCTGAGCACTGGCTCACCGCTATCGGTATGGCAGGATATCGCCAGGTGGTGGTACAGTCACTTCAGGTGATCCCTGGTGAGGAGTATCGTCGTGTACGCGACTCTTATGTAAAGGACTTCATGAACAACCGTAACGGTGACTTCACCACAGCTTACATGAAGAGCCTCGACCTGAATGTGGTGGTAGGTACTCCGCTGATGGCAGAGGAGAGCGACGCCAAGAACCTCGCTACCGTACTGAACCAGGAAGCTGACGTGAAGGCATCTGTTGCCAACGGTATCGTTGCTTTCATGGGTCACGGTAACCCTGAGGGATACGACTACTACGGTGGTAACGTTCGTTACCTGCAGTTGGAGGAGTATCTCCGCGCCCTGAACCCGAACTACTATGTAGGTACTGTGGATATGGAGGACACATACGTTGACAACGTGCTGGAGCATGTCAACGGTGGTACTTTCGACATCGCCATCGGTGACGTTACAAAGACCATGAGCTATTCTAAGAACAATGCCAAAAAGGCACAGCTCTATCCGCTGATGTCTATCGCCGGTGACCATGCCCACAACGACATGGCTGATCCAGACGATGATGAGAGTTGGTATAGCATGTTCAACAAGGCCGGTATCACCACCACAGCTTATGAGACGATCTTCACTGAGGCATGCTGGAAAAAGTACAAGAGCGGTGAGGGCTACATCCCCGGATTGGCAGAGCGCTCCGCTGTTCGTCGTCTGTGGATGAACCACACACGCGAGGCTATCAGCAAGCTGGGTACCGACGAGGCTCTCTCTACTCCTACCACAGCTCCTGAAGACTAATTATCCTCTCTCAATTTCTCATTATATCAGGGTTCCCCGCTGCTCCTACGATGTGAGTGGCGGGGATTTTTTGTGGTATCGTTTATAAAACATCTTAAAAACACAAAAACTTATCCACTACCCTTGCTCTTTCGACAATATTTATTATTTTTGCAAACACGAAACAGGATGTCCCTGAAAAGACACCCTACTTTTCACAGTGTTTTGTAAATCTAAATACCAATAAAATGAATTTGAATCTCAGTTCTCAGATCGTTCTGAACAACATTCCGGAAGAATTCTATCGTCCAAAGACGGCTGTGGACCGTTCGGAGATCACACGCTGTGAGAAGATACCCACCGACATCTTTGCTACAATACAAGAGGGAGCCGTTACCATTGCCGATCAGGTGCAACAGGAAATACTCTCCAAACAAAAGCGTCAACATTATTGTGTGCTCGGATTAGGCACGGGAAAATCGCTTATCCCTATCTACGAGGAACTGATCAGGAGGCATCAGGAGGAAGGACTGAGTTTCAAGAATGTCATTGTATTCAACCTTTACGAATATTTCCCCCTCAAGGAAGGGACGACCGTCAGCAGTCTGCAGCAACTGAAAAAGAATCTGCTGGATCATGTGGATATCAACCCCGTACACATCTTCTCACCCGACGGAAGTATCCAGCAGGAATACGTGCAGGAACACTGCAGGAAATATGAAGAGAAAATAAAGAGTTGCGGAGGGATGGACATGCTGCTGTTGGGTATCGGGCGCCTGGGAAACATCGCCTCTAATGAACCTGGTTCCGGACTGACATCTGCCTCACGACTGATCCTTATCGACAATGTGTCGAGAGAGGAGATGACGATGAGCTTCGGAACCAACGAGGTTGTGCCACCCTGCTCTATCACCGTGGGTGTGGGTACCATCCTTCAAGCCAAGAAGATTTATCTGGCAGCATGGGGCGAAGAGAAAGCCGACATCATACAAAAGACTGTTGAGGAGAAGATTACGGATACCATCCCGGCTACGTTCCTGCAGACACACAACGATGCGCATGTGGTCATCGACCTGCCCGCCGCCTCAAAGCTGACAAGGATCATCCACCCATGGCTCGTCTCCTCCTGTATATGGACCGACAAACTGGTGCGCAGCGCCTTGGTATGGCTCTGTCAGAAGACGAAGAAGCCGATCCTGAAACTTACCAACAAGGATTACAACGAGAACGGATTGTCGGAACTGTTGGCGCTCTATGGCAGTGCCTATAATGCGAACATCAAGATATTCAATGACTTGCAGCATACCATCACAGGATGGCCGGGCGGAAAACCGAATGCCGATGACACCTACCGACCGGAGCGGGCCCTGCCCTATCCCAAACGGGTGATTGTCTTCTCTCCCCACCCCGACGACGACGTAATCTCTATGGGTGGTACCCTCAGACGATTGATTGAGCAGGGGCACGACGTTCATGTGGCGTATGAGACATCAGGAAATATCGCCGTGGGCGATGAGGAGGTGGTGCGCTTCATGCATTTCATCAACGGATTCAACCAGCTCTTCGGCAATAACGAGGATCGTGTGATACGTGATAAATATCAGGAGATTAAGCAGTTCCTGAAGAACAAGAAAGAGGGTGACCTCGACAATCGTGACATCCTGACCATCAAAGGACTGATCCGAAGGGGGGAGGCGCGCACAGCATCCACCTTTAATAATATTCCACTGGATCATGTGCACTTCCTGGATCTTCCTTTCTATGAGTCGGGAAAAATCGAGAAACTCCCTATGTCGGAGGCTGACGTGAGGGTGGTTCAGCAACTGTTACAGACGGTTCAGCCCCACCAGATATACGTGGCTGGTGACTTAGCGGATCCTCACGGCACGCACAGGAAGTGTACGGATGCTGTATTGGCTGCCATTGATGAGGAGAAGAATGCGGGTGCCGCATGGCTCAACGACTGCAGGGTATGGATGTACCGCGGTGCGTGGGCTGAGTGGGAGATTGAGAATATCGAGATGTGCGTACCGATGAGTCCGGAGGAGTTGCGCGCCAAGCGTAATGCCATCCTCAAACATCAGTCGCAGATGGAGAGTGCACCATTCCTCGGAAAGGATGAGCGACTGTTCTGGCAACGGGCGGAAGACCGTAACAGGGCCACGGCACAGTTGTATGATGACCTCGGACTGGCCTGCTACGAGGCGATGGAGGCGTTTGTGGAGTGTAAGATAGTGTAGAGTTTAGAGTTTAGGGTTTAGAGTTTAGGGTTTAGGGTTTAGGGTTATACCTATTAACGTCCCGAAGGGACAAAAGATTACAGCCCAGGGCAACGCCCTGTGGTTCTAAGGGCAACGCCCTGTGGTTTAGAGTGAAGAGCTGATGAAAATTACAATAGTACAAACGGACATAGTATGGGGCGACCCGGCAACCAACAGGGAGCGGATCATGCAACAGATAGAGGGACACGAAGGAGATCTCTTTATCCTGCCGGAGATGTTCTCCACCGGCTTTGCTACAGAGCCGGAAGGCATCGCCGAAGAACAGGGAGAGACACTGCATTGGATGCGGCAGATGGCTGCCGAACGTCAGGCGTCGTTCGCAGGGAGCATCGCCGTGAAGGAAGGAGAGCGATACTATAACCGCTTCTATTTCGTGAAGCCCGACGGCGACGTGTCCACTTACGACAAGCGCCATCTCTTCACCTATGGCCACGAAAACCGTTATTACACTGCAGGCACCGGACGTACCATCGTGGAATACCACGGGGTACGGTTTCTCTTAGAGGTGTGCTATGACCTGCGCTTCCCCGTATGGAGCAGGAACAGGAATGACTATGATATGATCCTCTATGTGGCCAACTGGCCTACCAGTAGGATGATGGTATGGAACACACTACTCAAAGCCCGTGCCATCGAGAACCAGTGTTTCGTGGCAGGTGTCAACAGGGTGGGCCATGATCCGGTATGCGACTACAGCGGCGGCTCGATGGTCATCGACGCCTATGGGAAGGTGATTGCCGACTGCGGCACCAACACACCCTGCTGTCGTACGGTGACACTCGACACCGACCGCCTTCTCACCTTCCGGAAGAAATTTCCGGTACTTAATGATGCTGACGACTTTAATATCTCACTTTCATGACAACAACGTTTATCATTAGGATGTTAGTAGCCGCGCTGTTAGGCGGCTTAATCGGCTTAGACCGAGAATACAGAGCCAAGGACGCCGGGTTTCGCACCCATTTCCTCGTGGCTTTAGGCAGTGCCCTTTTTATGATTGTCTCTCAATTCGGCTTTGATGAGATCAAAGACAGCAGTGGTTTGGCCGCCGACCCCTCGCGTGTCGCCGCCCAGGTGGTTTCCGGCATCGGTTTTATCGGTGCGGGCACGATCATCTTTCAGAAACATGTATTGAAAGGTCTTACCACGGCAGCTGGTATCTGGTGTACGGCAGCCATCGGACTGGCCTGTGGCTCAGGTATGCTCATCATTGCCGGTGTCGCCACCCTACTGACGATTCTTTGTCTGGAGGCATTCAACCGTCTCCTGCACCGGATAGGCAGTAAGAATATCTCCATACGTTTCACATCTCCGTCACGGGAAGTGGTGAGGCAAGTCATCGACAAGATGGAGCATACCGGCATTACCATCATCAACTATCGCATGGAGAAGGAGGATCATCATGAGGATGAGTCCTGCTACATTGTCACGATGGAATTGCGGGCACCCCGTGAGGGATATGTCACACGGATGATAGAGATGACCCATGATGTGGAGGGGTTCACCTTGGAGAATATGGAGTGACCCCTCGTCGGACAGTAAAGAACAAGAATATCATGGACAAGAGCAATATCGCCATATTCGTATCGGGGGGCGGCACGAACTGTGAGAACCTGATACAATACTTCAAGGATAGCGACAGGGTGAGGATCACGCTCGTTGTCAGCAACCGCCCCGATGCCTACGCCTTGGTAAGGGCGGCGTCCCACAATGTGCCCACCACGGTTATCAACAGGAGTATGCTGAACGACCCTGACATAATACTCCCGTTGCTGGACCAGTACCGGGTGGACTTCATCGTGTTGGCTGGGTTTCTCCCCATCATCCCCGATTATCTCATCGAGGCCTTCCCGCGGAAGATCATCAACCTGCATCCCGCCCTGCTCCCGAAATATGGGGGCAAGGGCATGTGGGGGCATCATGTGCATGAGGCGGTGAAGGCTGCCGGTGAGACAGAGACGGGCATGACGGTGCACTATGTCTCCAACGTATGTGATGGCGGAGAGATCATCCGACAGTTTCGAGTGGCACTGTCACCAGATGACACCGCAGAGGACATCGCGGAGAAGGAGCATCAGCTCGAAATGGAGCACTTCCCTGCGGTTGTGGAAGAAGCGATTCAATTGATAATGGAAAATGGATAATGGAAAATTGATAATGGAAAATGATTCTTCACTCTAAACCACAGGGTGTTGCCCTTAGAACCACAGGGCGTTGCCCTGGGCTGTAATCTTTTGTCCCTTCGGGACGTTAATAGGTATAACCCTAAACTCTAAACTCTAAACTCTAAACCCTAAACCTTAAACCTTAAACCCTAAACTTTTAACCAATATGATACAAGGTCACGGCGACGATATATACGAATATACAGGCGATATAAGGCATAACTTCAGTTCGAATGTGTATCTGGGAACACAGATGCCCGGACTGAAAGAATACCTGCGGCAACAGTTGGATGTGATTGACCATTATCCCCCATCGGTACCCAGTGAGCTGGAACGCCGACTCTCCATCTGTCACCGTATCAGACAGTGGGAGACGATAATCACCAACGGTGCTACCGAGGCGATCTATCTGATAGCACAGGCTACCAGCGGCTGTCGTTCGGCTATCCTCATACCTACCTTCAGCGAATATGAGGATGCCTGTAGGATGCACGGGCATGAGGTGCGGTACATCCGTTCGCTGCAAGAGGTGGATGATGAGATGAATGTGGTATGGCTCTGTAATCCCAACAATCCCACAGGTACCGTCATTCCCCGTCAGGATATTGTCAACACTGCTTTCAACCACCCGCAAACCGTGTTTGTCATTGACCAAAGCTATGAGTGGTTCTGTCTGGAGGAACAGTTGCAGCCACGAGAAGCTATCTCCATGGGGAATGTCATCCAACTGCATTCCATGACGAAGAAATACGCGATCCCCGGTGTCCGACTGGGATATTTCACGGGTCCACTGCCATTGATGGAGACAGTGCGGCAGTTCAGGATGCCATGGGGCGTGAATGCCCTGGCGATGGCTGCCTGTGAGTATATCCTCACCCATCAAGAGAAGATCGACTTCGATCTTACCGGTTATCTGGAAGAGGCACAACGTCTGTGGCATGCACTGAATGCCATCGATGGCATCACCGTCCTACCGACCCAAACGAATTTCATGCTTCTGCATCTTCCTACAAAAGATGCGATTGTGATGAAACGTCAACTGGTAGATAAGTACGGTATCCTCGTGCGTGCCGCCCATAACTTTAAAGGACTGGATCGCCACTTCATTCGTGTGGCAACCCAGTCCGTGGAGAGTAATGAACAGCTGATACAAGCTTTGCGTCAAATCATGTTGTCTGATTAACAATCTATCTATTTCGAACGACTCAGCAGTTCGTCAGGCAATACCGGCATGGCACCGTTCTGCGTACATACGTAAGCACTCACGGTCACTGCCAACTTATGTGCCTCAGCAACACTCTTGCCGTTTAAGATAGCGGCACAGAAAGAACCCGTAAACGAGTCGCCGGCACCAACGGTGTCAGCCACCTCCACGACAGGAGTCTCCTGTACTGACATCTGGCCCGGTGTGAACACATAGGAGCCATTCGTGCCACAGGTGAGTACCAGCATATCCAGGTTGTACTTACCTAAGATGAGCCAGCATTTGTTCTCCATGTCAAGACCGGGATAGCCGAACATCCTACCGATCAACACCAATTCCTCATCATTGATCTTCAGCACGTTACAACGCTGCAGTGACTCCATGATAATCTCCTTGTTGTAGAAATTCTGACGCAGGTTGATGTCGAAGATCTTCATACATTCGGCCGGGGTATTGTCGAGGAAACAATGGATCGTCTCACGGCTCACCACGTTACGCTGTGCCAAGGAACCGAAGCATACCGCACGACAGCTGCGAGCCACCTCCATAATCTCCTCACTCTGTGGGATGTTATCCCATGCCACATTCTCTTTGATATCGTAAGAAGGAATACCCTGATTATCCAAGGTTACCTGCACCGTACCTGTCGGATAAGGTACACGTGGCATCAGGTAAGACAATCCGTGCTCTTTCAGCGACTCTATCGTCTCTTCTGCCAGACGGTCCTCGCCTAAGGCACTCACTGCCAATGTATTCTCCTGTCCGAGGAACTGTCCTGCATGATAGGCAAAGTTTGCAGGTGCACCACCCAGTTTCTTACCTTCCGGCAACACATCCCAAAGTGCTTCGCCCAATCCTACTACATAACGTTTTGTTTCCATATCATTGTCTTTTTAATGTTTTACACGTGGAATATAAGTGAAAAGATAGATTACACCGAGAGCCATCACTGCCACCGCACCTGCCTGACCCATTGCATCGCTGGCAAATCCCATCAGGAGTGGGAAGATGGTACCGCCGAACAGACCCATGATCATCAGTCCGCTCACCTCATTCTGCTTCTCAGGAACTGACAGCAACGCCTCAGAGAAGGCCATTGAGAAGATGTTACTGTTACCGTAACCTACCAGTGCGATACCGATATAGAGCAATGTCTTGGTGTCACCCAAGAACATCAGCACCATGGAAGCAGCCATCATCAGTACAGAGATGATGAAGAACACGCGAGTCTTCAATATACGCAGGAAGAAAGAACCAGTCAGTGCACCGATGGTACGGAAGATAAAATACAGAGAGGTAGCGAAGGCCGCCTCGTTAAGCGTCATACCTACCCGCTCGATCAACAGTTTCGGTGCGGTGGTGTTCGTACCCACATCGATACCTACATGACACATGATGCCAAAGAAGGAGAGCAGTACGATGGGTTTACCCAGCAGTTTGACACAGTCCATGAACGAGGAAGCCTTTCCGCCCTTGATCTCCTCCTGAATAGGTGTCACCCAGAGCAATAAAGTTGCCAAGGTACCCACTATGAAATAGATCAGGAAGAGCACACGCCAGTTGAGGCCGAAATCGGGAATTACCTGTGTGGCACCCCACATAGCCAGATAAGGTGCGAGGAATGAGGCGATGGCTTTCACGAACTGTCCGAAAGTAAGTGTAGAAGCCAGGTTCTTGTCACCGATAATCAGCATGGCGAGTGGGTTAATACTCGTCTGCATCAGTGCGTTACCGATGCCGAGTAGTGAGAAGGCCACCAGCATCATAGCGAAACTGCTGCCGAAAATAGGAATGATCAGTGAGACGATCGTTACCAGCAGAGAGAGTAAGACGGTCTTCTTTCTACCGATCTTATTCATCAACATTCCCGTAGGTATAGAGAAGATCAGGAACCAGAAGAAGACGAGTGACGGGAAGATGTTTGCGACAGAGTCGGTCAGTCCGAGATCTTCTTTCACATAGTTGGATGCAATGCCCACCAGGTCAACGAATCCCATGGCGAAGAAGCAGAACATCACCGGTACGAGATAAATACTTTTATTCTGTTTCATATTTCTGAATTATTTAAGTTCATAGATGGTTGCCTTTGCTCCCTTCACCTTCAGTTGGCTGTAAGGCTCGGTAGGGAATACTAAGTTTGTCATGGCGATCTGTCCCTCAGTATCGAGCACCTCGATAGAGCAGCGGTCGATGAAGAGGCGCAGCTGACGCACATTACCCTTCACGTTAGCGGTTGTCACACAGGGGAATGCCTCACTGAAATCGATCTTACCGCTCAGCATGCGGTCGAACGACAGGTTTCGCGTCTTGGCATCATACTGCAGGATTACCTTCTCACCCTTAGCGTTAGAGAGAACGAGTTCTGTCGTTCCGCGCACGTCGAGCACCACCTCACAGGCTTCTGTTGGGTTTTTCAGTTTCTTGCCGCGCATCGTCAGCAATTCTTTGGATGGGGAAACGCCGCAGTAGGTCTCACCCTCAAACTCATAGAGATCCAAGTCGCGTGGAACGGAGTTTCCCGAACGATACTGACGGGTAGGCACCTGGTTGGCATACTGCCAGTTGCTCATCCATGCCAGGGCGATCTTTCTGCCATCGGGAGCATTGTCGAAAGTAACGGTAGCATAATGGTCCTTACCGTAATCCATCCAACGGGTATCCTTATGCTCACAGGTGAAAGTATGTCCGTTGAACTCACCGATGAAATACTGAGTAGCGGAACCACCGAAAGGACCGCCCGGGTTGATGTTACAGATAAGCATCCATTTCTGTTTGTCGGTGCCGCGCACCTGCAGCTTCATCAGGTCGGGACACTCCCACACACCCTCATGACAGCCATATTCCTTACCGAAGCTACTCTCGTATTTCCAGTCTTTCAGGTTGGGAGAAGAATAGATACGCATCTCCTGACCCACAGCCAGCACCAGGTTCCAGCGCTGTATCTCCGGATTCCAGAAAGCCTTCGGATCACGGAAGTCGGGCTCGTTGCTAACCAAGATAGGATTGTCTGCCACCTTCTTGAAGTGCATGCCGTTATCGGTGGAGTAAGCCATCGACTGTGTCTGGTGCTGTCCGGCAGAGGTATAGTATGCCACCACGGCACCCTTGCCGAAGCCGGCAGTGTTCTGCTTATCCACTACACACGATCCGCTGAAAATCGTACCGATGGCATCAGGAACGATGGCCGTTGGCTGTGCCTCCCAGTGCAGCAGATCTTTACTGGTGGAATGGCCCCATGTCATATTCTCCCACATGGAACCGTAGGGATTCCACTGATAATAAAGATGATATACGCCATCCTTATAGAACATTCCGTTAGGATCGTTCATCCATCCATAAACGGGTGTATGATGATATACGGGGCGATACTGCTCCCTGTTGGTGGTATCGAAGGTGTCAGAAAGACGAGTCTCTTTCCAACACACGAAATTCTTCACGGAACCCGTCTTATGGCGATCCACATGGAAGGTAATATCGAAAAGCAGTGGTGACTGACGGTCGGTGTAGGCTGCCAGATCCACCGGCACGAAATAATCCACTTTGTCAACGGCCAGCCGCACGTTGAAGTCCATCACTGCCTTGTTGTTACAAATTAAGTTCACGTGCGCGATTTCCTCTTTCTCCTCTACCGGGATAAGGAGGAATCTGCTGGTAGGAGTAACACGCAGCATGGTGTGTTTATCACTCAAGTGCTCTGCCTTGATCGTCTGTGCACTTAAACTGCCACAGCCCGCCATGAAGAGGAATGTCAGTAATAAGGATTTAAGTTTCATATCGATAAAATTCTTTTAAATACTACTGCAAATATAACGCTTTCCGCACAAAATACAAATCAATTATGTTTCAAATACTATGATTTTTCATTCAATCCACCACAGATGTAACAAATGTTATCCTGAAAATACAAAATCTTACCTTTAAGGCCAACTACCTGTTTATAAAATCCAATGTTACCGTGATTGTCTTCTCCTTACCCCTACATTTCACACGTAAGGGATAGGGATAATGATTCAGTCCTTTGGGTGTCTTTGAATCAGGCGAGAAGACAATGGGAATGCGCTCCTGTTGATTGCCATTCTCCTTATGGAGAACCACCACCGTACGCTCTTTCTTCTCCCCCACGTGCATGATGCCAAGGTCGAAGCGATCAGCCGACAGTCGGAGGTTCTCATCAACGACAATGGGGAACTGTCGCATCAGGGTTTCCTCTGAAGTGACACAATTTCCTTCAAGAGCCATCTGGATATATTTACGTGTCTCACCGTAACGGATGGTACCCGACTCGTAGAACTCCCCACCCTTCCCTTTCGGATCAAAACGGAGGGTAACGGCAGTGGTGTCACCGGGATCCACTGTCTGCCCCACAGCAAAATCTATCGTGGTACAGCCGCAAGAGGTGTAACCCTGATGCAGCACCACCTTCTCCGATCCTACATTACACAACCAGAAGGTGTGTTCCTTCACGCCGTCAGCCTCCTGGATGGTGCCCAAGGAGACGGTTGACAATCCTACTACGATAAGTGAATCAATGAGCAACATATTTCTTACCTTTGGTGATATTGATACCTTTCTGGGGGCTTCCGTTCAAGCGGTGTCCCTGCAAGTCATAAAAATTGTCATCATCGGTTCCTGCCGATAGCTCCATGATGCCGGTACCACCTTGCTGAGAGGCATCCAATGTCCAGGCACTCACCTTTACTGCGGTAGAGGATGTAGCAAACACCTCGGCATCCACGGCATTGGCATCCGTTGGAAACACCCGTACGCTATATGCCCACGTATCGTTCACGAAGATATCAATGATGGAACCGTCGAGGAAGACATTGAGTTTCAGCGTCTCACCCTCATTCACCTTCTTGGGAAGGGTGGCTGTATAGATGCCGTTATATACTCCTGCATCGTTAACGGTGCGAGCCAAGGATGAGAGATCAAGGGTAAGTGTTCCCTTGGAAACATCATAGGTAAGAGAAGCCTGCTTGTCGCCCGACTTCAGGAAGTTGAATCCGCAAGTGCCACTGGCTATCGTAAACTCACCCAACAACTCTATCTGTCTGCCACTGACTGGTGAGAGCAACTCAGTGCCAATCAACGTAAGATCTTTCGACAAAGAAGTGGATGTGCGCATGGAGGCAAGACCACTGTAGGGCTTCTGTACCAACAAACCGTTAGCATCCAACGACAGCTCGCGTGGCAGTGAGTAGTTGTGTGCCCATCCCATTCTATAGTTGACATCAGAAGCCACCTTGTCCGGAACGATACCCAACAACAGTGTCTTCCCGTCATGCTGACAGATAGACGGTGAGAGAAGTCCGAAACCATCACGGCTCACACCACCCATCTCCAGATACTGCACGCCGTTAGCATCAGGCGTAAACTTACCGTCGCTGCCGATGGTTCCTACCCAGCAGAGGGTGCGCACACCTACGTTTGTATTCTGCGGAGTACAGGTAAAGAGCCACTTGCCGTCACCCATCGGAGTAATATTCGGCATCTCCCAGAAGGTGCCGTGCTGACTGGCAGAGCCACCCTGAAAGAAGATCGCGCCGTCATTGCTCCATGAGGAGCCATTCAGTTTGTGCAGCGTACAGGTACCTATACCATTCTTGCTGGTTCCCACGATGACATATTTGTTGCCGTTAGCCTCAAAGTAATAGGGATCACGGAAATCATCCGAGAGTCCTGAGGGGCGCCCATCGATGATCACCGACTTGTTCTGCCAATCAATAAGTTTATTGTCATTTGCTGTTGTCTTTACGATGCGTGCCTTTGCGTTATCCACACCCGTGTATAAGATGGTGGCGGTGCCATTGTCATCATAGATACATCCACTCCAACAACCCTTGATATCGAACGACTCACCGGGATAGATGGCGATAGGCTCCTCTGTCCACTGATACAGGTTCTCGCTGGAGATATGTCCCCAGTGCAGACGCGACATATACGGACCGTTGGCATTCTTCTGGAAGAACAGATGATATTTCCCGTTGCTGTATGTCATACCATGACTCTCATTGGTCCATGATCCACTGGGCATACCATGGAACACCGGCCGCCACAGACTCTCTTTATAACGTTCTGAGGGGTAGTTAAAGTCAGCCGTCTGGGATGTGTAGATTACAGGGGTCTTTACCGTATTATATATAACAATGTCATCTATGGCTCCACAGAAGGTGTTGATCAGGAAAGGACCGCTCTTCGACTCCGTGGCATCCTTGCCGATATAGAAATCCGTCTCGGGGATAAGCAGATCAACGCGGTTCGTTCTCTTAAAACCGATGCTATTACCGTTCAGATAAAGTGTCACGGCATTGCCCGCCTTGTCGTATGTCATCGTCAACTCATTCCACTGTCCGCGCGGCAGTTTCCGATCACCGTCGATAGCAATCTGATATCCGTTATTATAATTCACGCCCACCACTAAGCGCAGGTCACCCTGTGAGGAGAGCTGGAAGGCAAAGCCCTTCTTTCCCGTCTCATCGAGGTTTCCGCATATGGTAGCGTAGGTAGGGGTAGTTTCTGCCGCATCCACCTGCATCATCGGATAGGTCTCTGCCGCCAGGGTAACAGTTACGGTGAGCGTCTCTGTACTGAGAGTACTTACCGGCAGACCTGCCTTGACATAACTGCTGTAACCATCTAAACGCAGGGCTTTCCCGTCAACGCCCTCCACATTGCAGGCAGGTAGCTGTGAGGTAACACTGTAGGAAATCTTTGATACAGATTCTGTTATTTTGCCTTCATCGAGCGTCATATCGTAATGGGCTACTGCGTTTTGGGATTTAATGGTTGTAGAAGAAGCAACCATCAATAGGAACAAAGGTAAAGATCTCAGATGCATAATCAATTCTTTTAAGACATGAATATCACCTGGGGACAGTTCTGATGATGACTCAGAACCACCCCAAGTGATAATCAGATAATTATTTATTTCAGATAACTGATACAATTGGCTGTGAATTTCTCCAACTGATCCTTTTTCTCGTTAGCACCACCACCCAGGTTCCACTCATAGGCAGCCAGACCTACTGCCAAGATACGTCCTGCAAAGGTAGTAGTAGGAGCAAAGTCAACGATACCGGCACAGCAGTAGTCAACTACATGGTTCCATGTACCCAGCACGGTAGAGTTCGTCATGTCCTCCCAGGCTTTCACCACATTGGGATTAGGAGCCAGTCCGTAGCTGTTCAGGTCCCACATACAGTTGTGGTCACCTTTCACACCGGCACCCTCGAAGGTGTAGATGCTGCGCTCATAGAGTCCGCTCACGAAGTCCATACCCCAGTAGATGTCGTGTTTAGAATGGTCGTAAATCTGTCCCTCAGTATTACCGATGACCGGCTGACTGCCCCAGATATCATTGTTCTGACCACCCTCACCACTACCGAAGATACCCGGTTTGTAGTTCTCTGTGATGCGTCCCACTGCCACAGTCAACTGTGTGGCATGGTTGGTGAGAAAAAGGTTACCGCCGTCGGCAGTAAAGGCTTTCAGTGCCTCAATGGTAGCTGTTGATGCCAGTCCGCCGGGCAGGTTCTCCCAACCCATGGCTACACCGATACGGTCGCACATCACCCAGCACATCGGGTTCTGCTCCACATCCAGATCATCAATCGTGGCAGGTGTATAGATAACACCCTTACCGGCATCCACATAGTTCTTCTGGAACCAAGCCACGGCTTCTTTCTCATCATCCGACTGTGTATAGTCGTTAGCAAC
>FLNV01001134.1_pt1 | contig 18042 bp, 10 predicted proteins | sample 1140351 | NCBI WGS metagenome assembly FLNV01 (sample SAMEA3878207, study PRJEB12797) | bioreactor metagenome | biome: Moose rumen | place: Sweden | collected 2011-10 | reverse complement strand
CCAGTGGGGTGCAAGCGAGAGCTCGGCCAAGCCGTAGATCCAGTCGCCCTCGTCGTTTTTCGTCGAGAGATACTGTGCCTCCACACGGAGGGTCGTCTTCGGCGAGAACTGATATTTGCCGTCGGCCACGAAAATGTCGCTGTGAATCATGCCGCCGTGGCCCTCGATCTGGGTCTTGTTGTAGCGCTGGTTCATGTACATCAGGTTGAGCTTGAACTGCTTCGTGAACTTGCGCGAGAGCTGGATGTCGAGGTCCTGATAGTAGGTATGGTCGCCCCACTTCAGCCATTTCGAGGTGTAGCCGCTGGTGCCGGCCAGGTCGGTGGTGCCTCCGATGGCGTTGCGCTGCGTGCCGTCGATGAACTTGCGGTCGATGGCGCGCACGTAGGAGTAATTCACCTTGAGGTTCATGCCGTACTTGCCGCCCAGGGCGGTCTTGCGCTTGAAGTTGTAGCCCATTTCAGCCTGATAGGCCCATTCGCCGTCGGCCAGCTGCGTGGCGTAGGGGTAGAGGGCTGCCAGGGCGTAGGTCTGATCCTGCGTGAAGGCAGGCAGATGGTTGATGGCGCTGGAGGTGCCGATGACGGTGCGGTCGCTCTTGAAGGCCATGTTTTCGCTGCGCTTGGCTTGCAGCAGGATGCTGAGACCTTTGCGCGAATAGCTGGTGGAGAGCATGGCAACGTCGCCTTTCTTATAGATATAGCCATTGGCAAACGAGGGGTCGTCGGTCTTCTGGGCATATTCAGCCAGGAGCGAGAAGTTGCCGGCGTTCAGGTTGACGCGGGCGTCCCAGGCGTTGACGTAGCGGGGCTGGTTGAGCTCATAGGTGGTGAAGGTGGTGGTGTGGGCCACGGTGTCCTCGGTGCTGATGGTACGTCGCAGCACGCCGGGATCCTCGTGCTTGTTGACCCACGAACCGCCCAGCGTGAGCGTAGTGCCGCTCTGCTGCATCGAAGGAATCCAGTCGCTGACGGTCAGCTCGAGGTCGGCGCCAGAGATCCACGACTTGTTGTGGTCCCAGTAGCGGCGCTGGTGGCCTCCGAGGGCTTTCAGCTGCACGCCCTTGGCGGGCTTGAGCAGCAGTCGGCCGCCGAGCAGCGAGTTGTCGATGCCGAGCGAGCGCTCCTCGTAGGTGCGGAGGATGAAGCCCGATCCGAACTGTTCGTAGAAGGTGCCGACGGTGAGCTCAGCCCACGAGAGCTTGCCCTTCAGGTAGAAGTTGGGCACACCCCAGCCCTTGAAGTCGTTCTCGAAGCCGGGCATGGGGTGCTCCAGGTATTCCAGCCGGGCGCCGGCCTCGAAGTCACGGTGCTGCAGCATTAGGTCGACGTAGGTGTTGGTCAGAAAGTCCTCAGTCTTTTCGGCACCGATCTTCTCGTCAGACTGCGGCACGAGCATGTCGCTCTGGATGCTTCCGCTGAGGGTCAGCTTGTTGTCGTCGGTCTGGGCATAGAGCGAGGATGCTGCGGCAATGCCACAGCATACCAGACAGGAGATTTTAGAAAGAGATCTTCTCATTGTTCAGGCTATTCTTTTACGAGTTCGCGCACCTTCTCGATGAGCTCGTTCTCGGCGCCGTCGGTGTAGCCGTTGTGCTTATAGACAATCTGTCCCTGCCCGTCGACGATGAGCGTATAGGGAATCATCTGGATGCCCAATGCACGTTTCAGGTCGCTGTTAGGGTCGAGCAGCACGTCGTAATCCCAGCCGTGGTTGTCGACCAGCGGCTTCACCTTGTTAATGTTCTGGGCCTGGTCAATCGAGATGGCGAAGATTTTCACGCCGGTCTCCTCCACCCACTCGTCGTAGACCTCGGCGATGGCGTCGAGCTCGCGGTTGCAGGGCTTGCACCATGTGGCAAAGAAGTCGATGATGAAAGGACGGCCATTGTTCGAGAGTGTGTCGGTCGAGATGGCTTTTCCAGAGATGTCTTTCAGAGTCACCTTCGGCATCTGTGCGTAAATCGAGCCGACGATAGCCATCATGGCAGTTAAGATTACCAGTTTTTTCATAATTATTCGATTTTACATTAATTTTGGGGCAAAGTTACATCATTTTCTTCAAACGACAAAAAAAATAGGAGTTTTTTGTTTCGATAAAAGAAAAAAGCATGCGTCGAAGGCGGTTTTTGAAAAAAAAACACTATCTTTGCAAAGCAAAAGATTATTTACCTAAAAACAAATGAAAAAAAACCACATTGCCCGGTTGATGCCCATGTGGCTGGTTTGGGGTGCAATATGTCTGGGAGGCTGCCAGAAAGAGGACGGAATAGACTTTGACGATATCGATTCCACCATCGGACTGGAACTGCGCGACTTCAAGCTGCCCACCAACAATTCAACCCATAAGATTTCTCTTGATGAAGTCTTTGATGTCGACACGACTGGATGCGTGAAGATTGATCCATCTGACGGTCATTATTATTTCTATCAGGAAGGAGAGGAGAGAGGCGTCTCACCCATCCATGTGTCGCCTATCATCGTGACCTCTTCGCCAGGCGACTTCTCGCCGAGCCTGTTTGAGCTGACCTTTGAGGACTTAGGACTTGAACGGCCTGCCGGAGCCCGTGCCGAGGCTTCTCATCAAAAAGAGATACGCAAGACCATCCAGACCTATGACATCATTGAAGACGGTCTCTACGGTGATGTCGTCAGTCTTGCCGAGGCTTTGGTCAACGAGCCCTGCGTGAAGCTGACCATCAGCTTCAGCGATGACTTGGCTGCCGTTGTCCAGGAGGCAAGCCGCCTGACAGTGGTGTTGCCCGACTATCTGATGCTGAAAGAAGGCAGTGTCAGGGTGCTGAGGAACTCGCAGCAGGTGTCGATGGATGGCAACGACATCGTGTTTGAGCAGGTCATGACGTCAGAGCCCTTGGTCTTCGAAGTCACTATCACCGGCCTCCGCTTCACAGAAGGCGGCCAGCCTGACGACGTCAACTATCTGGGCTATTCGCGCTATGTCGGCACTGACGGTTCGATGGTCGGACAAGTGCACATGAAGGGACAGGTCGAAGCGATTGTCAATTTCGACGAGTCCAAGGTTGTCAGCGACCCTTCTAAACTTCGTCACGACATGTTCTTCCGCCTCGACAGCCAACTGGAATTCGGAGCCATTCAGTTCCAGCAGGCAACGGGCGAGTTCCGGCCTGTCATCGACCTGAAGGTAGGCAGTATCACCATCGACAATATTCCCAGTTTCCTTGACGATGGCGATGTTGTGCTCAATGTCAGCGACCCCGTCATCCGGCTGCACATCTGGAGTGACCTGCCGCTGACCGGTCTGGTCGACGGCACGCTGACCTCCTATTTCCGTGATGGCACAACCCGCACGGTGGTTGTGCGCGGCATTGAGGTCAAGCCAAATCAGACGTCGGACATTGTCATTAGCCGTCGGCCGCGCACAGAGTCTGCCTACAATGGCTACCAGAAAATCGTGCAGGAAGATCTGAGCACGCTCATCAGCAGTATCCCTGATCATATCGACTTCACTTGCACGGCTACGGCCCGCGCCGGTGAACAGGCAACCATCCAGCTTGGTTACGACTATGGATATCGTCCCAGCTATGAGTTTAAGGCTGACCTGGCGCTCGACCGCGATTCCTACATCAGTTATACCGACACTATCGCGGGCTGGGCCGATGACCTGAAGGATATTGACCTTTATGACTTCCGGACGGCCAGTGTGAAGATTGAAACCGACGTGACCAATACGATACCTCTTGAACTGGATTTGGACATCACTCCTATTGATGAAGAAGGCAGCCCCGTCAGTGGAATCACCGTCCGCATTGACAATGGACAGGGGCAGAGCAGAGTGGGGGCCAAGGGCCAGACGCATCTGACGGCCATGCTGTCGTTCAGCTCAGCCGATGCCTTCAGCCAGCTCGACGGCATACGGCTGAAGGCGACAGCGCGCGTCACAGAGGAGTTTATGCTCAACAGCGGGTCGACAGGCGACACCACCCTCTATCTGAAATTGGACAACGTAGCGGCTACGCTGAACGCGATGGTGATCATCGACACCAGCGACGACGAATAACCCTGAAGAACTATCAAGATGAAAAGAATCTATCGCATCAGTATATTCGCGGCCGTGCTCTTCGCATCGGTCGGTCGTGCTGTGGCGCAGGAGTTGCGCACGGCCTATTTTGTTGAAGATTTCAAGTGGCGCCACGACATGAACCCCGCCTTCGGTAATCGCCAAAGCTACGTCGCTCTGCCTTTCAGCAACATCAACGTCGGCCTTCAGGGGTCTTTTGGCGTTGACAACTTCCTGTTTGAGAATCCACGCTGGGGGCAGCCGGGCGAGAAGCGCACCGTCACCTTCATGCATCCCGACATCACCTACGACCAGTCGGTCGGAAAACTGAAGAACGGCCTGAAGATTCAGCTCGACTTCCGCGAGACCATCATCGGTCTGGGCTTCAAGGCTTTCCGCGGCTATAACACCCTCGACGTCAATGTCAAGGGCATGGCTGGTGTGTCGTTCCCGAAGAGCTTTCTGGAGTTTGCCAAGCGCGTTCATAACGACACCTATTCTTTCGACGACATGGCTGCCCGAGGCATGGCCTATGGCGAGGTAGCCTTGGGCCATAGTCACCAGATTAACAATCAGTTGCGAATTGGTGCCCGGCTGAAAGGACTTGTCGGTTTGGGCCGCTTCGACTTCAGCTTGAAGAATGCCTACGCCAAGCTGGAAGGCGACGTCTGGGAAGTCAGGGCTCAGGCTCAGGCCGAGGTCAACGCCAAGGGCTTCGCTTTCGTCACCGAGAAGGAAGAATATAAGTCGGAGAGCCGTCAGGGAAAGACCTACGACAAGGTGACCGATGTCGATGTCGACGACTATGAGCCAATGGGCGGTTTCGGCTTGGGCATCGACTTGGGTGCCACCTATGAGGTCATGCCGGGCCTTACGCTCAGCGCCTCACTGACCGACTTGGGCTTCATCAAATGGAAATCCAAGGCAGAGGCGAAAACCAGTGAAGCCTACTTCTCTTTCGACGGTTTTCACGAAGTGGCCGTTGACGGCGATTATGGGTCATCACTCGACGACGAACTTGACGACTACGAAGACCAGCTGGCCGACTTCATGAACCTGGCCGTCACCAACGATGCTGGCTCCTCGACTCACGCGCTGGCCGCCACGATGAACCTTGGCGCTGAATATCAGATGCCTTTCTACAAGGGCCTCTCGGCAGGTCTCCTGCTCAGCCGTCATTTCAACGGGAGCAACTTCTCGTGGACAGAGGCTCGGCTGTCAGGCAACCTGTCGGCCTCGAAGTCGTTTAGCGTGGCCGTCAGCTACGCCCTGAACACCTTCGGGTCCTCACTGGGCTATGTCGTCTACTATCATCCGAAGGTCATCAATTTCTTCTTCGGCATGGATCGTTTGGCCTTCAGCAAATACACTGTCTATGAAGGATTCCCCGTCCCGCTGAGCCCCAACTTCAACTTTGTAATGGGACTTAGCGTGGCCATCGGTGGTGGCAAGAATGCGCTTCAATGGTAAAAAAAGTGGGGGAAAATTTTGTCATCCCCCATTTTCTTAGTAACTTTGCAGCCCCAGACGTTGACCTGTGTCTGTGGCTGCCCTGATAGTTAAATGGATACAACAAGGCTCCCCTAAAGATAAGTCCTGGTTTTAGACACCTGAACAATTTTTGAGCGTTCTTTGAGTTTGTAGAATTTGATGTAAGCCCTTGTAGTTCAATGGATAGAACACGTCTCTCCTAAAGATGAAATTTGGGTTCGATTCCCAACGGGGGTACATTTTTTGCCATTGTTTGCCGCAAAATCCGCAAATTTTGTGTAATTTTGCGGCCAAAAGTTCTACAATTATTCTACAGAAAGCAATGGCAACATACAAGGCCGAGGTGTATGCCCACCAAAAAAAGCAAATGGAACCTAATATATAAAGATACGTGTCACACAGAATCTGCGCAAGCGTTACCTTGCGAAACCGTGGTATGTCATCGAATAATTTGTTTACCTTTGCACCAAACATTGCAATCAAATGAAGACAGACAAACAAATGGCTGCTGCAGCTGCAGAGTTTGCAGGGCGGTGGCAAGACAGAGGATATGAGAAAGGAGAGTCCCATTTATTCTGGGGTGATCTCCTGACAACAGTCTATGGTGTTGATAACCTGCCAGAGTATGTTAACTACGAAGTTCCCATCAAGACTGATGATGGAACGACCAACTTTATAGATGTTCATATTCCGTCCACAAAGGTCTTCATAGAGCAGAAATCCAGTGACAAGGATCTCAGGGCACCCATCAGGCAGAGCGACGGCCATTTCCTGACGCCTTATCAGCAGGTCAAGAGATATGCCAAGTCTGATAGTGTGAAATATTCTGAGCGCCCCAGATGGATAGTGACCTGTAATTTCAGGGAGTTCCTGGTCTATGACATGGAGCAGCCGAACAGTGAACCCGAAAGCATACTGCTGGAGAACCTGGGTACGGAATACTATCGCCTGAAGTTCCTTGTCGATGTTAAAAGCGAACACATCTCGAAGGAGATGGAGGTGTCGATGGCCGCCGGCGAGATTGTAGGCCGCATCTACGATGCCCTGCTGAAGCAGTACGACGACAACTCGCCGGAAGCCCTGCGATGGCTGAACATCCTCTGTGTCCGCATCGTGTTCTGCCTGTATGCCGAGGATGCCGGCATCTTCAGCCGCGACCAGTTCCATGACTATCTGGTGAAGTTTGACACTGAGAGTATGCGCCAGGCACTGCTACAGTTGTTCCAGACGCTGAACACCAAGGAGGCCGACCGCAGCCGTTTCCTGCGTGATGACCTGAAAGCCTTCCCCTATACCAACGGCGGGCTGTTTGCTGCCGAAATAGAAATCCCGCAGTTCACCGACGAGTTGCGCCAGGTGCTGCTACAGAACGCCAGTCTCGATTTCGACTGGAGCAAGATTTCACCCACCATCTTCGGTGCCGTCTTCGAGTCAACGCTGAACCCCGAGACCCGTCGGGCGGGCGGTATGCACTATACCTCGATAGAGAACATCCACAAGGTCATCGACCCGCTGTTCTTGAGCGACCTGCGCCGGGAGTTCGAGGCCATCCTGGAAGAGAAGGTCGAGAAGGTGCGCAACCGACGGCTCGATGCGTTCCAGGACAGGCTTTCTGAACTGACATTCCTTGACCCGGCCTGCGGCAGCGGCAATTTCCTCACCGAGACCTATCTCAGCTTGCGCCGCTTGGAGAACGAGGTGATACGTGCCCGCTATCACGGCCAGACGTTCCTCGGGCTGGAGGGTAACTCGCCCGTGAAAGTCAGCATCGGCCAGTTCTACGGTATCGAGATTAACGACTTCGCCGTCACCGTGGCCACTACAGCCCTATGGATCAGCGAGGCCCAGATGCTGGCCGAAACAGAGAAAATCATCAAGCAGGACATAGACTTCCTTCCGTTAAAGCCATACGTCAACATACGCGAAGGCAACGCGTTGAGGATGGACTGGAATGTGATAGAGACGAAGTCTGATGTACCAACTATTTATGCCAAGAATGTGCATTTGATAATAGAGCCGGATCCACTTATAGCCAGCGAGCATATAGCGGAGTACGACGAGCTGAACGTGGTGACTAACCACTTTGACAGCGAAACCCTTGAAGATGTGCATCGCTACGAAATAAGTTATGACTATATTATAGGCAATCCACCTTTTGTGGGAAAGAAAGAGCAGACAAAAGAGCAGAAGGACGACCTGATAAGGCTGTTTGGCAAGAACACACGTGGCGTAGGCAATATCGATTATGTGTCAGGCTGGTACATGAAAGCGCTTCATACTATCAATGGTACAAAGACCAAGGTTGCCTTCGTATCAACTAACTCCATCACACAAGGCGAACAGGTTCCCATTCTCTGGCGAGAATTATATAATCAGCACATTAACATTATCTTTGCCCGCCGCACCTTCCGATGGGATAGCGAAGCTACTGAAAAGGCACACGTCCATTGCGTCATCATCGGCTTTGTAAGAGGATACTACAGCGGGAAAAAATATATTTTCGATGGCGAAGCAATAAAGTCTGTTAGCGAAATCAATCCTTACCTTGTTGAGGGAATGCCTTTGTTTATTGATAAACGTAGCAAGCCCCTATGCGATGTTCCGGAGATGCAATATGGCAGCATGCCTATTGATGACGGGCATCTTATTCTGGAACGCGAGGATGTGGACAATCTGTTGCGGGAATCTGCCGACAACAAACGCTTTGTTCGTAAATATGCCGGCGGCGCAGAAATTATCAATAACCGGGAGCGTTGGTGCCTGTGGCTCAAGGACTGTCCACCCACCGAATTGAGGAAATCTGCGTTCATTGCAAACAGAGTACAGCTGACCCGAGAGTTCCGTGCAGCCAGCAACCGTCTTCAGACTTTAAAGTTGGCCGACACGCCTTGGCTGTTTGGCGAGATACGCCAGCCCTCAACCAATATGCTGGTTGTCCCGAAGGTGTCGTCAGAAAGGCGCAGGTATATTCCTGTGGCTTTCATATCCCCTGACACCATTATCAATGGCAGTGCGCTCATCGTTCCCGATACCTCGCTGTACAATTTCGGCATCATCATCTCAAATGTACACATGGCCTGGATGCGTGCTGTCGCCGGAAGGATGAAAAGCGACTATCAATATTCCGGTTCCAACGTCTACAATAATTTTCCCTGGCCTTTGTCAGAGCGCACGCGGCCCGCGTGCACATCAGAGCAGGCGAGCCGTCTGCGCTCCCGGATCGAGCAGACGGCACAAGGCATCCTCGATGCCCGTGCGCTCTATCCGGATAGCAGCCTGGCCGACCTTTACGATGATGGCTTTATGCCCCCGGAACTGCGCAAGGCTCACCAGCAGAACGACCGTGCCGTCATGGAGGCCTACGGGTTTCCCGTCAGCAGGGAGTTCACGGAAAGCCTCTGCGTGGCGGAACTGTTCAAATTGTACCAGGAACTGACAAAGTGAGCAGATTATGAACGAGATACAGACGATACAAAGCAAGATTTATGAGATTCTCTTCCCGTTTCCCAGAGGATTTTATGTTTAAGTTAAGTATGCCAGAGTGGGAATCCATCTCATCACAATTGTGATGACATCAAGACTTAAACCCAAATTCTGTCTAACGACCGATTTGGGATAAACCAATATGGCCGCTGCAGATTATTGCACTGGTAAGCGTCGAGAGCTGAACTGTCAGCCGGGCGATATCCTGGAATACAGTGATTGAATGCATACAAAAGCAGATAATTATTATAAAAAATGTTTAATATTAACTTGTTACTGACATGCCAAGCAGAAAAAAACACTACCTTTGCAGCGGCCTATTGGTACGCAGGTGTCTCACCTGCGGCTGGGTCGCGGGTGAGACACCCGCGTACCAATGCGAACCAGTGAAATAACTTTAGTTATATAGAAGCCAATTAACTAAAACTAAAAAAAACAACGCAATGAAAAATTTGAAAAGTGTTTTCGTTTCTGTCGTGATGCTGCTGATGGGCACCACAGCCATGGTGGCACAGGAAATGATGCAGATGCCGCCTATCCCCGTCGACCCAGAGGTGCGCATCGGACGGCTTGACAACGGACTGACCTATTACATCCGCCACAACGAGTGGCCGGAGCACGTGGCCAACTTCTACATCGCCCAGCGTGTTGGTGCCATCCAGGAGGATGACACGCAGCGCGGACTGGCCCACTTCCTGGAGCACATGGCCTTCAACGGCTCGGAGAACTTCCCCAACAAGCCCGGCAAGAGCATCATCGACTTCACCCGTTCGTTGGGCGTGTCGTTCGGCTCTGACCTGAATGCCTACACCGCTATCGACAAGACCGTCTATCGCGTATGCAACGTCCCCACGGCGAAGGGTCAGGCAGCCATCGACTCCTGCCTCCTCATCCTGAAGGACTGGTCGAACGGCCTGAGCCTCGAGGCTGATGAAATCGACAAGGAGCGCGACGTCGTGCACAATGAGTGGCGCAACGGCGAGAGCGCCTCGCAACGCATGCTCACCCGCGCCCTGCCGAAGATGTATCCCGGCTCGAAGTATGGCGAGCGCATGCCTATCGGCCTGATGTCGGTCATCGACAGCTTCAAGCCCGCCACGCTCCGCGCATATTATAAAAAATGGTATCGCCCCGACAACCAGGCCGTCATCATCGTTGGTGACATCGACGTCGACCATATCGAGGCTCAGGTGAAGCAGCTCTTCAGCGGCATCGTCGTGCCTGAGGGAGTCTCCCAGGTGGAGCGCGAGCAGGTGCCCGACAACGAGGATCCCATCTTCATCTTCGAGAAGGACAAGGAGCAGCAGATGAACAACATCATGGTGTTCATGAAGCACGACGCTACCCAGCCTGAGGAGAAGGTCACGATGGACTATCTTTTTGAGGTGTATATCAAGAGCGTCATCGCTCAGATGATGAACGCCCGCTTCCGTGAGCAGGCCGAGGATCCCGACTGTCCGTTCATGATGGCACAAGGTGACGACGACGACTATCTGCTGGCCAACACGAAGGCTGCCTTCCAGATGATGGGTGTGCCCAAGGAGGGTCGCGACATGGAGACGCTGACCGCCCTCTTCCGCGAGGCCCGTCGTGTGGCTCAGTTCGGCTTCACCGCCACGGAGTATGAGCGTGCCAAGGCCGACTTCCTGAGCTCGCTCGAGAAACAGTACACCAATCGCGCCAAGATTACCAACCACCAGTTTGGTAATGAATATACCGACCACTATCTGACCAACGAGCCGATTCCCTCAATCGAGACGCTCTATCAGATGATGAACCAGATTGCCCCCAACATCCCTGTGGAGGTGGTCAATCAGGTGCTGCCCCAGATAATCAGCGACCAGGACAAGAACCTCGTCGTCATGGAGTGGGCACGCGAGGCCGACGGACTGACCTATCCCACAGAGGACGACATGCGCGCAGCCATCGCCAAGGCCCGCAGCGAGGAGCTCACCGCCTATGTCGACAACGTGAAGGATGAGCCTCTCATGACCACCCTGCCCAAGGCCGGACAGATCAAGAAGGAGCAGGCCGGCAAGTTCGGCACAAAGGAGTTGAAACTCTCCAACGGTGCTACCGTCATCCTGCTACCCACCGACTATAAGGACGATCAGGTGCTGCTGCAGGCCTATGCTTTGGGCGGCAAGAGCCTCTTCGGTGAGGCTGACTACACCAACTTGAAGGTCTTTGATGAGATTATCGGCATCTCGGGTATAGGCAATTTCTCGTCGACAGAGCTGAGCAAGGCCCTGGCTGGTAAGGAGGTCAATGCTGACGCTACGATGGGTGTGACCCGTCAGTACGTCACGGCTCACTCTACACCGAAGGACCTCGAGACAATGTTCCAGATGATGTATCTCTACTTCACCTCCATCAACAAGGATGAAAAGCAGTTCAACAACTTCATGACTCAGATGGAGATGGCTCTGAAGAACAAGGGTCTGTCGCCTGACGCTGTCTATAGCGACTCGCTGACCGCCACCCTCTATGACCACAACCCCCGCTTCAACAACATCCAGGTGGAGGACCTGAAGAACATCAGCTACGACCGCATCCTTGAGATGCACAAGGATCGCTTTAAGAATGCCTCGCAGTTCACCTTCATCATCGTCGGTAAGTTCGATGAGCAGACTATCCGCCCGCTGATTGAGCAGTACATTGCCTCGCTGCCCGGTAAGGGCAAGCCCGACATGTATCGCGACGTGCGTAGCTTGGCTCAGGGCAAGGTGAAGAATGCCTTCCACACGGAAAATGAGACCAAGGCCATGGACGTCATCGTCTGGACGGCCAAGGCTCCCTATACCCTTGAGAACGAAGTGTTGCTCGATGCTGCCGGTGAGGTGCTCTCGATGATCTATCTGAAGAACATCCGCGAGGAGGAGAGCGCTGCCTACTCATGCGGTGCCAACGGCGTCTTCAGCCTCAGCGGCAAGGAGCCCATCGCCATGCTGCAGGCTTACTGCCCGATGAACCCCGACAAGGAGGAAATCGCTGTCCGTCTGCTCCATGAGGGCATCGCCGACTGTGCCAAGAGCATCGATCCCGAGAGCCTCCGCCAAGTGAAGGAAGCCATGCTGAAGCAGGCAGACATTCAGGCCAAGAACAACAACTACTGGGTGAACACTATCACCGCTTGGAGGGATTATGGCATTGACACGCACACCGACTACAAGAAAACCGTCGAGGCCCTGACGCCTGAGAAACTTGCTGCTTTCTTCCGTGACGTCATCCTCGCCAGCGGCAATGAGGTCGAGGTCATCATGACGCCCGAAAAGAAGTAACTGACAGTCATATTGACTACGGATTAAGCGGATTAAGCGGATTTTTGCCAAGTGCAGAACAATCCGCTTAATCCGCTTAATTCGTTGCGAAAGTTTTGTCCAAGAACGTAACGACGTCTTCGATGACTCCTTTACGAATTATTCAAGGAAATTTGTCGGATTCGGGAAAAAGTTGTAACTTTGCACCCTCAATATAAAATGATTGTAAAATATGGCATATTTTTTTTCATCAGAATCCGTGTCGGAGGGGCATCCCGACAAAGTTTGCGACCAGATTTCAGACGCGCTTGTCGACCAGTTCCTGGCCTACGACCCGCAGGCACGTTGCGCCATCGAGACCTTCGTTACTACCGGGCAGGTGGTCATCATGGGTGAGGTGAGCAGTGATGTGTATATTGACCTGCCAACCATTGCCCGCAACACCATCCAGCGCATCGGCTACACTAAGGCTGAATACCAGTTCGACGGCAATTCATGCGGCATCCTGACCGCCATCCATGAGCAGAGCCAGGACATTAAACGCGGTGTCGACAATGGCAACGAGGACGAGCAGGGCGCTGGCGACCAGGGCATGATGTTCGGCTATGCCACTAACGAGACGGAGAACCTGATGCCCGTGACGCTCGACCTGGCACATCTTATCATGCGCACACTGGCCGACATCCGCAAGGAGGGAAAGGTAATGACCTATCTGCGCCCCGACGCCAAGAGCCAGGTGACGGTGGAATATTCCGACGAAGGTGTGCCCCAGCGCATCCACACTATCGTCGTCTCGACCCAGCACGACGAGTTCGACGACGACGAACCGATGCTGCAACGTATCAAGGACGACGTCATCAACATCCTCATACCTCGCGTGAAGGAGCAGATTCATTCGGAGAAAGTGTTGGCACTGTTTGGCGACAACATCAATTACTACGTCAATCCGACGGGCAAGTTCGTTATTGGTGGCCCTCACGGCGACACTGGCTTGACGGGCCGGAAGATTATCGTCGACACCTACGGTGGCAAGGGTGCCCATGGCGGTGGTGCCTTCTCAGGCAAGGACTCGTCGAAGGTAGACCGCTCGGCTGCCTACGCCGCCCGCCACATCGCCAAGAACATGGTGGCAGCAGGCGTGGCTGACGAGATGCTCGTCCAGGTGAGCTATGCCATTGGCAAGGCTCATCCGATGAATGTCTACGTGAACACCTACGGCCGCAAGCATGTCGCCATGAGCGACGGCGAGATTGCCAAGAAGATTGAATTGCTGTTCGACCTCCGTCCGAAAGCCATCGAGCGTGCACTGAAGCTGCGCCAGCCCATGTATGTCGAGACGGCTGCCTACGGCCATATGGGCCGCAAGTGCGAGGTGGTGAAGAAGACTTTCACCAGCCACTACCATGAGACGAAGACCATCGACGTGGAACTCTTCACCTGGGAGAAGCTCGACCGCGTCGACGACATCCGCCGCGAGTTCGGATTATAAAGGCCTCAATGCTTCAGCAGGACTCCATCATCACTCTGCATACCGAACCGGCAGTCAACTCAATCAATGACCTGCCGGCCGACACAGCCCTCGATGCCGCGTACGATCAGTTTCTGGAGCTCGACTTCAGTCCACACCACGACGCACCGAGGGCAGAGTCTTCATGGACGCTCATGCCAGACTCGTTTGCCCTCTACAGAGCCCACATCGACTCGGCACTGATTGAGCAGGCCGATGTGCATCGCTATCTCCATGACAGTTTTTTTGAGCGCGACAGCATCTATCGCACCGAGGTCAGCACGCCCGGCTACGGCGTGGCGGGCGATCCGGTGCCTTACACCCTGCGCAGCGACAACATGATTGCGTTGTTGCTCTTGTTGTGCTTTGTTGTCTTCAGTGTGTCGCTGGCCAACTCGAAACATTTCATCACCCGCCAGCTGAAGAAATTTTTCGACACGCCCCACGGCGACGATGATGAACTCTTCAGCGAGACTTTCGGCGAACTACGGTTCCAGATCTTCCTCGTGTTGGTGGGCTGTCTGCTCATAGCCTTGGCCGGCTATCTTTTTGTGACCGACCGGATTGCTCAGACCTTCGTCCTGGCCAACGACTTCCAGCTCGTTGCCCTGCTGTTTGGTGCCATGGTCGGCTATTATGGGGTGAAGACATTCCTCCATACGATTGTCAACAACGTTTTCTTTGGAAGTAAAAAAAACATACAGTTTCTAAAAGGCTCACTCTTTCTGAATGCCTCCATGAGTGTGTTGTTCTTTCCCGTTGTCATGTTGATGATATATTATGATTTTTCAGTTCAAAATGCCACATATTTCTTTGTTGTTGTGCTGATAATAGTTAAAATTCTGACATTTTATAAGTCATGGGCTATCTTTTTTCGACAAAAAGGGGGCATTCTGCAAACTTTTTTGTACTTTTGCACCCTCGAAGTGACGCCCATGTTCGTTTTTTGCGGTTTCATGTTGGCGTTGATTGACGTTTTGAAAATAAATTTTTAGGACAGAGTGATGATTAAGAAAATTCTGGTTTCGCAACCAAGACCCACGAGCGACAAGTCGCCTTACTTTGACATTGCCCGCCGGTTTGACGTAGAGTTGGTGTTCCGCCCGTTTATCAAGGTAGAGAGTATCTCAGCCCGCGAATTCCGTACCCAAAAAGTAAACATTTTAGACTATACTGCCGTCGTTTTCACGTCGCGCCATGCTATCGACCATTTCTTCACTCTGGCCAAGGAGTTGCGCGTGCAGATACCCGAGGACATGAAGTATTTCTGCGTCACTGAGACCATCGCTCTCTATATTCAGAAGTATGTGCAGTATCGCAAGCGCAAGGTATTCTTCGGCACTACCGGCCACGTGGACGACCTGCTGCCTACGATGATCAAGCATAAGACTGAGCGCTACCTCGTGCCTATGAGCAGCGTTCACAATGATTCGCTGACGCAACTGCTCGATTCTAAGAAGCTGCAGCACAAGGAGTGCGTCATGTACAAGACCGTCAGCAACGACTTCACGCAAGACGAGATTGACACGTTCGACTACGACATGCTGCTCTTCTTCAGCCCTGCCGGTATCGAGTCGCTGACAAAGAACTTCCCCAATTTTGACCAGGGTAAGATTGCCATCGGAACGTTCGGGCCCTCCACGGCCAAGGCCGTTCATGATGTCGGTCTGCGTCTCGACCTTGAGGCTCCCACGGAGAAGTATCCCTCGATGACGGGCGCCCTGCAGCACTATCTGCTGATGCAGGATGAGGAATGAGAGGTGAGAGCTTTCAATTCAGGAAGTGCGAGCGCATCGTCAGTCAGAAAACCATCGACGAGCTCTTCTCGGGTGACCACAGCCAATCGCTGGTGGTCTATCCGGTGAGAGCCGTTTTTATGTTGCGCCCACGGCAGGCCGGCGACGAGGCCATGCAGGTGCTTATGAGCGTACCCAAGCGGCGGCTGAAGCATGCTGTCGACCGCAATCGTGTGAAGCGTCAGTTGCGCGAGGCATGGCGACTTCAGCATGCGGCTATTCTCAGCGACTCCCTGTCGGCTGACCAATCGCTGGCCGTGGCTTTCGTCTGGCTTCAGGACGGGCTGAGCTCCACTGACACGGTCGCCTCGAGCATGCGTCACATCCTTCAGCGCATCGCCAAAAAGCTATGAAACGTCTCTGGTCATATCTCTGCTGGTCTCTAAAGTGGCTGCTGCTGGTGCCCATTTTCTTCTATCAGCGTTGCATCAGCCCTTTCACTCCGCCGTCATGTCGTTTCACCCCCACATGTTCTCAATACGCAAAAGAGGCCATACAGAAGCATGGCCCCTTCAAAGGGTTCTTTCTGGCCGTCCGCCGCATCCTGCGCTGCCATCCGTGGGGCGGCTCAGGCTATGACCCCGTGCCCTGACGTTTTTTATTCCTCGCAGTCGTCCATTATCTTTTTCACTGTGGCCTTCGGGAAAGCCGTGATGCGCAGTCGGGCAGTCCCCATGGGCACCAGCTGCAGTTCGTCGCTCTCCTGGCTGCGCTCAGCGAAGTAGGAGGGCAGCATCGAGGTCATGCCCGTGGCGTCCATGCCCCATGACGGAATCTTTTTGCCCGAAGCCCTGAAGACGAAGGGCACCGCGTCGGGCGTGAAGGGGAAATCATCGGCAGGCCACGCGCGGCGCTCCAACGTGATGTTGACTGGCATCATCTGCTCGTCGACGTCGAGGGCATAGTTCCAGTCGCTGTTGGCGAAAATCTCGTAGGCGGGCCACAGCGATGCGTCGACGCCAGCCTGCCAGTGAGAGTCGTCCTGCACGATGTCGTGGTCGCGGCTGTCGCGCTGCTGATAGCGCTCGTCGATGAGCAGCGAGAGCGTCAGCGGTCCATAGTCGACCGTGACGCTGGCCTTGTTCTTCTGCCACACGCGGGTGCTGAGATTCATCGGCAGTGTCAGTACCACCTCGTCGCCCTGTTGCCACTGACGCTCGATGCGCACGAACTTGCCGGACTCAACAATCGTGTTCACGTCCTTGCCGTTGATGGTGACTGAGGCACCGTCGGCCCACGCCGGTATGCGCAGGTAGAGGGGGAAGCGGACGTCGCTGGTCGTCTGCACAACGATGCGGATCTGCTCCTCAAAGGGATAGTTTGTGCTGACGCTGAGCTTCACCTCGCGGCCGTCAGCCACGCGGGCCGTCGTCTCGTTGGCGGCATAGAGCATCGTGGCCAGTCCGCCGTCGGTGGTGGCCATTACCAGGTGCTCGGCGAAGTAGGGCCAGCCCATGCCGTGGTTATGCTGGCAGCAACGGCTGCTGAAGGGACTCATCGAGAGCATGCCGCGCAGGTTGTTGTCGATGCTGGGGCCATGCAGGCGACCGTCGCTGACTGCCATGTTGGGCGACGTGATGTAGCGCAACGAGCGCATGTCGGGCATCAGTGCGGCGGGCAGCGTGTTGAAGGCCACGTCCTCGCAGTGGTCGGCCCAGAAGGGGTCGCCCGTGATTTGCATCATGATCTCGTCGCTGGCCATCTGCTCTACGATGGCGCACGTCTCGGCACCTTGTCTCGGGTCGCTGTAGCCGAGGCGGGCGTTTTCGTCGGCGCCATACATGCCGCCTGGCACCTGACCATAGCGCTCACGCATCTCGCGGTGGTTGGCGTAAGCCTGCTGCAGGGCGGTCTCGTCGCCGTTATATATATAATAGGTGGCGGGTTCGCGGAATCCCTGGGCTACATTCACACCGTGCCAGTCGGGCAGATTGTCTTTCAGCATCCAGTTGGCCGTGTTGCGGTGCAGCTTCTCAATGAGCGGCAGGAGCGACTCGTCGCCCGTGCGGTTGTAGAGCCAGACGACGCTCCATTCGTTGTCGCCGCCGCGCTTGTTCTCCCAGTAGTCCTCAAGGAACTGGCTGTCGTCGACGCTCATCTCCCACTTGAAATAATTGGCCATGGCCTTCAGCACACGCTCGTCGCCGCTGTGCTCATAGTAGGTCTGCAGGGCCCACAGCATGATCATCTGAGCCCACACCTCGGGCCTGCCGCCCGACGAGTTGCGGGGTCCGAGGAAACCGTCGGCCTTCAGGTGGGTGAGAACACCCTCAAACCAGACCTGCGCCTCGCGCTTCATGTCCTCATCGTCGAGGATATAGGCCAGCGAGCAGTAGCCGCGCAGCCAGTAGGGCACCTCCTCCCAGCCGTGGTCGCCGGCGTCACTGAGCCACTGGTTGCCCTGCTTGTCGAGCCAGGCGCTGACGGTGCCCAGCTGTCCGCAGAGGCCTGTGCGCTCGCGGTTCAG
>FLNV01000258.1_pt1 | contig 18050 bp, 14 predicted proteins | sample 1140351 | NCBI WGS metagenome assembly FLNV01 (sample SAMEA3878207, study PRJEB12797) | bioreactor metagenome | biome: Moose rumen | place: Sweden | collected 2011-10 | reverse complement strand
GCCGTATCCTTTCGAGTCAGTCGGGACTCCTGTCACTCTGATGCGGTAGGTGCCGGCTTTCAGGTCGCTCTGGGTGTAGGGAGATTGACCGCGTGTACGGAAGGCTCCCTCTCCATCGTTACCGATTGTGTAGATCTCGATGTAGTCAATGCGGACCGCACCTATGGCGGCAGCTGTGAACTGCACCTGGCCGTCCTCATCCAGATGAATGGCGTACCATTGGTCTGTTTTCGAATGGGTCGTTTTGCCCGACGTGTAGCTGTAGAAACTGCTCGTCTTCGTCGTCCCGCTTTCCCAGTACTGTGCCGATGCCAGCTGGCTTGTCAGCGTCATCAGCCATGTCAAAAGTAAGTATTTGGGTCTCATAGGCCTGTTTGTTTGGTTTGGTATGGATAATGTTGTTTGCAAAATTGGTTGTATTTTTTGCAAATATAATGATTTTGCTCAGAATTGAATGTACTGAACACTGAAATAATGATGAAACCGCATCTGCTGATGACGAAAGGTGGAAAATGAATGATGAAAGCATTTTTAGGATTATAGAAACAAGAAATCCCGGATTAGTCCGTTTTGTCCGGGCAATCCGGGATTTCTGATGAATCCTTTAAAGTTAAAGTTTTTTTGGGGGGCTACATGGCTGCGATGATATTGATAACCGCCACGATGTCGGAGATGTCTATGTTATTGTCACTGTTGACATCAGCCGTCGCCTTGTAAGTGTTGTCGCCGGCAATGGTGTTGATGATTGCCACTATGTCGGAGATGTCAACCTTTCCGTCAAGGTTCACGTCGCCTTTCTTACTGCTGCTTCCGGCGCTGATGACCACAAACTTTCCTTTCACTGCCTGGCCTCCGGCCTTGATGGTGTTGTTGCTGAATGAGGCGCCTGCTGGCTCTGTGATGGCCAGTCCCGTTCCAAGGTTCAGGTCTTTGATGTATTGGAAAGACTGGTCGTTGCCTTTAGCGCGAACTACTGTTGATTCTCCCGAAACCTTTACTGTGGTGTAGTATGCTAAAATACGTCTGTTGTAGATAAAGGCGGTTCCCATAATTCCATAACTTGAACAATCACACGTCACTTTTGCACCATTGTTGAATAATACTGTGTTTGCGCTGAGTTGCCATAGGTGTATTCCTCGGACACCTTTTATGTTCAAACTGCCAGGACCGCTGAAAATCAGATTGCTACCAGCATGGTAGATGCCTGTCCATTTTTCTGACTCAACATAGTTCGTTCCGCTGAGCTCAATTGTCAAATTGTTGTTTGAACTCTTAATGCCCATTACATCATCTCCTTTCCCTCTGATGAACGCATCTTTCAGATACAGTTCATTACGTTCGGGATAGTACTTGATCTGCATGCCATTGAAAAAGGCTTCCATTGATTCATCGTCGGTAGCTGCCACCAGCTCAGCTATGTTCTTGTAGTTCTTGCTGGTGATGGGAATGCCGGCGATTTCTAATCCATAATCCACTAACTTGGTGGCGATGACCACGGTCTGGGCGGACACTTTCTTGTTGTCGCTGTCGACAATGCTGTAAGTGGGGTAGGCGACGTAAGTAGCTCCGTTAGGCTGTAGGACGGCGACATCTCCTTCCATTTCTATCTCGTTCAGGTTGTATATGGTCTCTTCATAACCGTAGGCGGTCAGTTTTCCTTCGCCTTCTTTCACCGATAATCTCGAGTGTCCTATATTTCCGTTTACGCCATTTTGTCCACGTGTCTCAACAATGGCGTTGTCGATGTAGAGCGTGGCGTCGTGGATGAGGATGCCGGCTCCGTTATAGCCTCCTCTGCATGTGAGCGTGCCGCCTCCGGTGATGGTGGTCGCTGCATGGATGTAGAGTGCGTTCTTTCCTTCCTCAGACTCCTGCCTGATTGTGTTCTCACCTTCAAGATTGATGACAAGCCCCTGTGAATAGCATTCCACGAGATACTCCCGCCAGTCCTCAATCATGACATTCTTCAGACTCAGCGTGTTTTTTGACGGGTCGTATTTCGCATATCCTCCGTTGCTCACGCTCACTCCGCTGATTTTTGTCAGGTCGGAACAGTTTGACGCGTTGACTTGTTGACCACAAATCTTGATGTCGTATACAGGCTTGTCGGGGTTGGAGATGAGTACTTTTTTTACATAATTATTGTTTTGGTCTATCACCTCATTGTAGCCTGTGGTGTTGATGGTGGCACCTGTAGGCAGAGTGATTTTCAGGTCGTCGAAAAGCTTGAACTCTTTCAACAGTCCGATGGACATGAACTTGTTTCCTTGGGCTTCTACGGTTGTGTTTCCATCGCTTATGTGCAGAATTCCATAAAGATTGCCATTTAGGTTTCTTCCTACGATGCCATAGTTTTGGCTTGTAACCGTGCATGTCAATCCTCCTGTGACTGTGGTCGTTCCGTCGTAGATTAATATTCCGATACTTGTTGAAGAAACATTGAGAGATACATTTTGCTCTTTGTTTGCCGTTATTGTGGTTGAAGCTTCCAGTTGCATTCCTTTAGGACCTTGAATGGTGACCTTTCCGTTGCAGATGATTTCAAGATTGGAGATAGCACTCTGGATTCCTATGCCGCTGTTTGCCTTGATGTTTACGTCGGTCAGGTACAGCCGCCTCACATTGTTGTAATACACGGCTTTGCCTGTGCTTTTCGTCAGCGTCACTCCTTCAATCTGGGTGAGGTCGTCGCAGTTGTGGCTGTCCACCCTCACTCCGTTGATATAGAGGTCGTAATCCACGGACGTGTAGAAATAGCCGTTGTTGGGGTTGGCATACTTGACGTCGAGCTTCTGCGGGTCGTAGGCTATGGCTCCTTTCAGCTTCAAGCAGCCCAGGAACATGTTGGCAGAGGAACTGGCACTCCATGTTTTGTTGCATTTGATGGAGGTGAGGGAGCTGCAGTCGTTGAACATATACGACATGCTGGTGACACTTCTCACGTCGAAGTTTCTCAGGTCAAGGCTCTTCAGGCTGGAGCATCCGTTGAACATATAGCTCATGTCCTTCACGTTGGACGTGCTGAGATTGGTCATGTCGAGCTCGGTCAGCTTTTTACATCCGCTGAACAGACCATACATCTGGACTGCGTTGGAGGCAGTGAACGCAGTGTTAAGCGTAGTGACGAGTTTTAGCGTTGTGAGCGACTCGCACCCGCTGAACATGTTTTTCATGTCTGTCAGTTTTTGTGTGTTGAACATGCTGACATCCAGACTGCTGAGCGACTTGCATCCGTTGAACATACTCTCCACGCTTTCCACGTTTTTCGTGTCGAACTTGCTGACATCGATGGTTGAGAGCATCTCACATTCGCGGAACATCTCCATCATGGATTTCACGTTGGCCGTGTTGAGATATTCCAGCCCGGTGATTGAGCTAAGGTTCTTGCATCTGTAGAACCACTGTTTGCAGTTGGTGGGCAGGACGTCCTTGAAATCCTGTTCGAACACCACGCGTTTCAAGCCGCTGCGCACGGTTATGTTCCATTCGGGGGTGTTGCTGGATTGGGTGACGAGGTTCCCGCTCCACACGTTAGTGATTGTGTTACCTCCGTAAGTTCCACCCGCTTTGATGGGGTAAGACGAAGCGGTGAAATACATCGTTGCGTTGGAACTACACCAGACGGCATAGGCCGTTTGTGCTTTCGCAGGGGTGAATGATGCCAATAGCAGTGTCACTACAAAGGCATACAAACATCTCAAGCTGATGTGTTTTTTAGTTTTCATTGTGTTTTGTTTTTTATAAGATTTGTTACTCTGTTGTTTTATATCTTTCTGCAAAGATAAAAAAAATAAATGAATCTACGCAGATATTACAGTTTTTTTTTACCTAATGATATTTGTTTCAACTAAAAGTGCTAAATTTGCAACAGATAATGAAACACAGCTCAAATAGACCTATCCCTATGCAACTACCCCGTATCTTATTTTCCCTCTCTTTGCTCTTGTGTTTTCTTTGTGGCAACGCACAAAGAAAACCTGTGTCTGTGATTATCACCGCCGGGCAGTCGAACACCGACGGACGGGTGAGTAATACCGACTTGCCTGAATATATCCGGAAGAACGGCTATAAGCACTGCCTGTGGTCGTATGGCAGCGACACGATATCAGGCGGTGGACGCTTCGAACCATTCTGGCCACGGGTTGCCAAGCCCGACAACACGGAGCGGTGGGGCTACGACGCTGTAGTCTATTATCTGATTGACAAGAAAATCAAGCGTGATTTTTATGTCATCAAGGAGTCGCTGGGCGGAACGGCCATCGACACGGCATGCTCGAGCACCAGACGAATGTACTGGAGTGCGTCGCCAGAATTCCTGGCTTCGACCGCTGCGTCCGACAAGGGAGGAAAGTCGCTCTTGAAAGCATTTACCGAGAATATCGGAGCTTGCATTGACAACGTGCTTTCCCGCCACAAGCATGGTTTTGAGATAAAGGCCTTTCTGTGGCACCAGGGAGAGAGCGACAAGAAAATGGCGGAGCATTATTACGACAACCTCAAGGCGTTGCTGTCGTACGTACGGTCTTATCTCGTGGAAAAGACCGGCGACCAGCGCTATGCCAGTCTGCCCTTCATCTGCGGCACCTATTCCAAGTCGAGCCGCGACCGGGATGAGCGGGTAGTCCGTGCCCTCTACCGGCTCGAGCAGGAAGATCCGAATTTCTATGTGGTGGACGCAAGCGACGCCACCATCCAGCGTGACCGGCTCCATTTCGACGCGCAAGGAGCCGAGCTGCTCGGAAGGAGAATGTATGACAAACTGTGTCAGGTAGTGGGGAAGATAAGGTGACACGAATATTGACGAAAATATTTTTGAGCATTTCTCCATTTGATTTTGGTTCAAACACGAATATACCGAATGTTCACGAATATCGCTTTGGACTTTGGGCTGGTTTAACCTGAATTATTCATCAGTTTTTATCTGTCTAGGTCTAAATGATTAATTATGAATAATTTATGTCAATTATAAATATTTATTCATGAACATTCGTGGACATTCATGGATATTCGTGTTAAAATAAACCCATCACGCGGAGTAATTTCTTTTTTTCCTCCTATTTCCATTACCGACAGGTAATCTTTTTCTTGTTTTTTTACCATTAGCATTGTTTTTTTGTCTTTTTAAAATTTTTTTCTCGTTTTTTGCAATCTTTTTCCGTTTTCCGTGTATATAAGAGTAGAAAGCCAAACAGAAAATGGGAAAAGATACGAACGACTTCATCAAACAACTACGCAAAGGCAGGCCCGCCGCCCAGCAGCGGCTGCTCACCGACTACGGACCGGCGGTGTTCCGCCTCATCGTCAGAATGGTTGGGCAGCAGGAGGATGCGGAGGAAATCTACCAGGACGTGTTCGTGAAGGCGCTCACAAAAATCCATACATTCGACCCAGAGAAAGCGTCGTTGCAGACTTGGCTCGGACGTATCGCCTACAATGAGGCTGTCAACCACCTGCGACACTCCCGCCTCGACATCGTCTTCATGGACGACGACGACCTGGCTGCCGACTATGACTACGAACCTGATGACACGGCTGACGACGAGCAGACCGTCATCCTGCTTGAGCAGGCCATGCAGCTGCTTCCGGCTGCTGACCAGACGCTGCTCTCCCTGTTCTACTACGAGAATATGAGCATGAAGGAAATCGCTTACATCACTGGTTCCATTCCCTCTACTATTGGCTCACGACTGAGCCGCATACGTAAGAAACTCTATCAAACCATCAAGAATTTATCAGAGAAATGAACGGAAACGATATATCTTCCCAGCTCAGACAGGATGCCAGCCTCTGCGAGGCGGTACGCCGGCAGAACCAACACTTGCCGTCCCTGTCGGACAAACTGAACGAACGGCTCCTCAGCCGAATTCAGGCAGCGGACGACAAGCGGAGAAAGTCCAAGAGAATTGTGTGGCTGACTGCTGCCATTGCCTCTGCCGTTGCAGCCTGCGCACTCTTGCTGCTTTTGCCCGGACGTATGGGAAAAGAACAACAGCCGCCCCTTCCGTCAAAACCTGTTGCAACCGTGAATCCGCCATCCGGAACAGAAACACAGGACACTGCCATAGAACAGTCTTCACCACGAATCGAAATCACGGCAGTGGATTCCATTCAAACACAACCAGAGAATCCGGACACACATTTGAATGTGGCGGAGCCCAAACAGCCACTGCTCGCCCAAGCCAATGAAACTCGTCAAGGGAAGAGGTCGCAAACTGGACGGAAAGCACGAAAGTCAGGACTGGAAAAAATCAAAGCGAAAGACGAAATGGCCACACGCCCCATAAAAGAAAACATCGTTTCGAAGGCAGAGCCAGAAGAACCAACTACTCAAATAGCTGAAGTCAAGGAGGATTTGCCGGACACACTTGGCAACTCTATTTTCCAATCGCCAAAGAATGTCCTTATTGCCATGAGGATGCTCAGCGAGTGCGATGAAATCATCAGCCGTGAGACGCAGGAAATACGTAACGACATTCTTGAAGCCACTTTCAACGTTGTTCCGCCTTCCCCAAGAGCCATCCTCGTGAAGGACGAAAACGGAGACCTGAACGTCATGGAGACCAACCAAAACCACTTCGTGGAATTATAGGGGCTTATATGCGATAAATTCTCTTTCATATCAATCATCAAATCCTATACAACAATGAAAACAAACACCAAATTCATCTGCACGGCACTGATGTTGTTGCTTCCGTTAGCGGCTTTCGCACAAAAGTCCATCGAAGAGGCGTTCGGCCGAATCCAAAAAACGAATGGAATCAAATCCTCAGTTACTAACTTTCATAATGAGACAAACGGTATTCATGCCCGCACCACCATTATCGACATCCTTGTTGGTAAGCCAAACTTCAAGCTGTTCGACGACCTCCGCGACGCGTTCCAGTCGGAGAGCAGCAAGGCATATATGGATTGGTCTTTCTATGAGCCGATTGCTGAGAACAACACCAGAAAACTCTTCCGGATTACCCGGGCGATGGGCAACGACGACATCTTGGTGGGAAATGAAAAAAAATCCAGCTTTGTCGTCATGATGTTTCAGGATCCGGAAAACAAAGAATGCCGCACTGTCTATTCTGCAGAGTGGTGGGACACTGCAGACCAGAATATCCGGCAAGGACGGCTTGTCTGCAGCTATGGCGAAAAACCGAAGGCACAGACCAAGATGACCCGAACCTACCGCTTCAACATACCGGAAGGGATGAACGCCGACAGCATTATGGCCAGCTACAGATTGCTTCCCGACAGCATTATGGCCAGCTACAGATTGCTTCCCGACAGCCTGATGGCAAAAGGATGGAAATATTCACCACAGCAAATCGACAGCTTGATGGGGGGCAAATCCCGGCCTTTTGGAAATTTCCGACGTTATGGGGACTCGTTCAATGGTGACGTTTTTGGAACCTTCCCCGACGACAGCTTTTTCTTTTACGGGAACGACCGTGACATGGCCCTCACTGGCAACATCAATGGATGGGTCAGCAATGCCGTCAGCAAAATCGGGAAACTCAGCCCTTCTGACTGGCTACGCCTATTCGGACTGCTCACGGAAAAGATGGACAAGCTTAGGAATAATCCCGAGGAACTCATTGTGTCGGCCGGTCTGGTGCTCGACCTCTGCAAGAACGTACCGAAAAAGCTGGAAGAGGACGAGAGGGAAATCTGCGCCAACAGGTTGACCATGATTGCGCGTTCATTGCAGAATACCAATGAATATGTGCATGCCCTTTTGTTGCTCGCAGCCAGTAAGGTGGTGTCATGACAAGCAAAATGCCTGTAAAACCTTACTGTCTTCCAATCACTTCCCTTAGATTGTTATTTTAGTTAATAATTTTGTATTTACAACATTCGTTTGTCTGCCCTGCCATGCCGTGAGGATGTGGCAGGGCTCGTTTTTTATCTCAAGAAATCCTTCAAAATCTACGCATAATCACAAAAACAATACAAGTTTTCAACGATTTTCTTTATTATTTATGAATAATCAATAAAAAATCATTAAATTTGTGGAAAAGAAATAAAAAGTTGTTTATGGCTAATCCCCTATTTTTTCCGTTTGCCATTCCGTTTTCCAAAATCCAACAGACGTTTTCCAAAATGCAATTATGTCCATCATGATTGTGTATTGAATTAAATAGTTTAGAAACAGTCTTTTATGTAAAATATAATCAACTTCTGTTCCTATTTTTTTCATAATCCGTTTGCCATTTTTTTCCCGTTTGCACAAATATTTATATAGACAACAACGATAATAAACCACATGTTACCACTCCAACAAGCACGTAAGGAGCTTCATTCAATCATAGAATCCACTATTGGTTCCTTCGTATAATAACAAGAAATCTAACACGTTATAATGAATATGACACAAGAAGAACTGAAATCAATCATAACCACAGCTGAGAGCTATCGGCTGGAACTGACCGTTTCAACTGGAAACATGGATAAATTCCAGGAGGCTATCTGTGCGTTTGCCAACGATATGCCGGGCAAGAGAGAGAAAGGGTATTTGCTGATAGGCGTAAAAGATGACGGAACAATAAGCGGATTAAAGGTGGATGATGCGTTGATGAAGAAAATCAGCGGAATCCGGTCTGATGGCAATATTCTGCCTTTGCCTGTGATGAACACTGAAAAGGTAACGACGGATGAGGGTGATGTTCTGGTGGTGGAAGTAACTCCGTCGTTCGATACGCCTGTTCGCTATAGAGGAAGGACGTTCATTAGAATTGGTCCAAGGAGGGATATTGCCAGTGCAGAAGAGGAACGGATACTTGCAGAGCGATGTGCTGCCAGTCTGCCTACATTCGACACACGTCCTTGTCGTGATGCAAAAATTGAAGATATCGATACGGAAACTGTCATTAGGGAATATATGCCGAAAGCGATAGACCCGGCTGTGCTTGCTGGTGATCACCGCCCACTGAAGGAGCAATTGGCGGCATTGCATCTTTTCAACACGCAATGGAATTGTCCTACGTATGCGGCTCTGATTATGTTCGGACATAACCCAAGGTATTTTATGCCGGGAGCATATATCCAATTTGTGCGTTTTCAAGGAAATACAAATGGCGGGAAGATTCTCAATGAACGACGTTTTGAGGGATGCTTGTATAAGATGTTGCCAGAATTGGAGAATTTCGTTCGAGACGGAATCATAACAAACCGTCCTGTACCTGTCAGCATACTCCGTGAGAAGAATGTGGTGAATTATCCTTATAAAGCTATACGCGAGTTGCTGATGAATGCTTGCATGCACCGCGACTATCAAGCGAATATGCCTACTAGGCTTTATCAATATGACAAGCACATAGAGATAATGAATCCAGGAGGGCTTTATGGGCAGGCACGTCCTGAAAATTTTCCTAACGTGAATGACTACCGTAACAGTGTCGTAGCCGAGATGATGAAGAACTTGAACTATGTCAACATGTTCAATCATGGCATAGGTGAGGTTCAGGAACTGCTGAAAGAAAATGAAAGTCCAAAGGCAGAGTTTAATGTAAGTTACCTGACTGCGTTCGGTGTTCTTGTCAGAGAGCCTGACGATAACATGTCACCAACTGTTCACCAACTTGTCGCCAGCTTGTCACCACAAGCTAAGTCTTTGATTACCACTCTTAAATTAGAAATACTTTCTGTTAAAGAGTTGCAGGTGTTCACCAACTGTTCACCTAAAAGTAAGCAGCTGTTCATTAAGCAATATATTTCACCTTGTATTGAGATGGGAGTGGTCACCAAAACACATTTAGACAATCCTCATCATCCTCAGCAGAAGTATTATCTCACTGATTTAGGATTGGCCGTGTTAAAACAATTGGAAAAGGAAAACGAGTAATAACCTCAATTATTTAGGATAGGATGATTCGGATAAGGTAATGCCTGACAATTGCACTTCATGAACTGAAATCAAGGAATGAGGTTTGGCGTCTCGTATTGACCAAAAAAATAAGCTCAGGTGCAGAAACAAAGTGTTTATCTTAGTTTCTGCACCTGAGTTTGATTTTTGAAGGGGTTTATTGCTCAAGTTGAATGTTGTTCTGACATGATTGAGCCTTGATATGGAAAACTGTGAATCGTACCTCCGATACTTCTGTTGCTGATTTCACGATTGATGAAAAATATTTTTGCTAATTGGGGAATATTTCACTTTCTTTTCCGTATAACAAATAGAAAAAGACGAAAAGAACAACGAGTGTGAAAACAGACGAACAAATCATAGATGCCGTGATGCATGGCCGCAGCGGATGGCAGGACCAGATGGTGGTCCGCTATGGGCAGGAGGTCTTCTCCATGGTTGCAAGGCAGGTGGGCGTCGTGATGGACGCCGAGGAACTGACCCAAGACACCTTCCTCCGTGCCTTCCGCTATATCAGCAGCTATGATCCTGCCAAAGCGTCGCTTTCCACTTGGCTCTGCCGCATCGCCTACAGACTGACCATCGACTTTCTCAGGCGGAAGCACCCGATAACCCTCTCTATCGAGGACAGCGAGGTTTGGCAGACGGACATCAGCGACGAGCAGCTGGAAGCAGACTTGTCGTCCGGCAAGGAAGAACGGATCTGCAAGCTGGAGATGCTCATGGACCACCTGCCCCCTGATGAACAGTTGCTGCTCACGCTCTATTATTATGAGAACCGCTCTCTGGAATTATGCTCTTTTATCATGGATTCCAATCCCCGTACTTTGGCAAAACGCCTTTATCGAATCAGAAAGAAACTCCATAAACAACTTACGTCATGACAAACTATAAGGATACCGATATAAGAGAAGCCCTCCGCCGAAAATATGCCGACACCCCCCAGATGCCGGAAGATTTCCTGAACAGGATGCGGCAGGACCTGAAACTACGGCAAGACCAGGAAACGCCTCACCGGCGCATCCGTCTGCCACGATGGGTGCTGCATGTTGCCGCCGGGGCTGCCGTAGCCAGTGTGCTGCTCCTGCTTTTTTTCTTTTTGGGAGAGGAAAAAACGGAGAGACCTTCTTTGGCGAAATACCCGACAGAACAGCCTAAAGACAGCGTTGAGACCACTCCACGGAAAGACGGGGAGCAGAAAACCGAGACTCCCGACTCCGGTACGCCAACACTTGTCACGCCACAGCCTGTCAGCCAGGAGCAGGTCATAGCCTTCACTCCCTCGCAAAGCCGAACGGCACACCAAGCCAGGAAAAAGGTTCGCCATTCCACTTCTCAAGGGATAGCATACGGGAAACAGAACTCCGTAACGCCTCAACAGGACTATAAGGAGAAGCATGAAAAGGTGAAGCCGAAACCGGAGCCTGCGGACAAGTCAATGGAAAAAGACTCGTCAGCCACAGAGAACATCGCTTTCTATATCGCCAAGCTGGAGGCTGAGATGGATGCGCTCGACGACAGTGTGAACGCGGCGCATATTGAAGAACTCATCGCTGCCGACACACGTCTGCAGCATCTTGTCAACCGCATAGTCGTGGGGCAAGTGGGGCAGGCATGGAATGAATATCAGAAAGACAGTACTGCCAATTATATCAACTTTTAAAATCAACAATCAAGGAAATGAACACATCAGTCAGAAAAATATTAATAGCAGCCATGCTCCTGATGCCTGTAAGCAGTCTGTGTGCACAGGAAAACCCGCATGCACGGGCTATGCGTGAAGCTTTCGTCATGACACGCTACGCAAAGTACACAGAAAACGGCGACAGCGCAAACGTGGTCTGGGACGAGCTCGACGGGGGAGGACTTGTGCCGAAAGAGAAAATCTATTTCGTGGAAATCTCCCCCAATAGCGGGCATATAGGCCCTCTCTATCTCGATGGCCACCAGTTTACTTTTCATGAAGACTCTGCAGATTCATTGAAGCTCCTACGGCGCATACTGGACGCATTCGACAAGCAGGCTCCATACGCATCGACCTACTACAGCTACAAAGCCGGTGATGAGCAGGCCGCTTTTCCAGGCATCTGTGTCACCTTCGGAACTAATGGAGACTCCTTTCCGCTCAGACTCGAGCCGGAGATGAATGTCCGGGTAATCGGTTTCAAGGATGAGGACGGATTCCGATCCACCTATCTGCTCTCTTGGTACAGCCGTGAGACGGAAAAATCCAGCAGCCAGCGGAAATCCTACGAGACACATGGCATTTTCTATGAGTTCCACTGCCCTCAGATGACGTCTGTTCCTCAGGTGAAATCCTACGACCCGGATGAATATCTCGAACGAACCAACATTGGGCTTGATGTGGCATCGAATCTTGTGTGGGGCGTGAAGAAGAACAATCCCCGGATGGCGGCTGAATTGCAGACGGACACACTGATGGAAAAGGGGCATTACACCTTTGGCAATATGATTGCTGATCTCTATAAATCCCCGGAGATATCAACCAACACCACCAGCTACAGCGCGCTGAAAGCAAAGCTGGAGCGCATGGAGGTGCTGAGCAAGACGGCAAACCCGACGGAGCTTCTCGCCATCTGCCATACATTGGACAAAGTGACGGGGGAATATCCGTCACTGCTGTCAGGATACCAAGTTGAGGAATTGAACTCCCTGGTCGGCATGATTGAATTAGTGGTTCCGGAGAGCCAGAAACATCAGGTGGCACAGGCATATGAGAATATTAACACCCGCAGAAATCTTACGGAGGACATTGACCGCCTCAGTAAGAATGACCAGGAGTTTCTGAATACTAACTGCTGGAGGATGGCTCACCGACCTGTTGACTACCCTCATGTTTCCTTTACGGGAAAGGGAGAACACTACACCGGTGATTCTCAGTTGACTTATTTCGATGTGAAAGGAAGTGCGGTGGAAGGATTCCATGCGGAGACCACGCTCAAGCCCCTGCCGACTGGGCGCTACCGTCTTTCTGCTGTGGTGCGTGCGGACGAGCAGGAACATTCAGGCATTCATGTGTTTGTGAAGACGGGAACCGGACCCTCGGCTAAAACTTGTCATAAGGAAATACCGGCGAAAGGAAATAAAGGTGGCAATGTGTGGTTCTCTGCATTCTGCCGTTTCGAAGAACGGGCAGCGGCAAATCAGGGCGTCTATGCTCTTGACATCAATAAGGCAACAGCCAATGGAGGCCGGGGCTTCGGTTGGAACCGTATCTATATTGACGATATCGTCGTAGACGATGACACTCCAGTCGTTTTTGGTGTCACAACACGAACTGATATCACGGGGACCAGCACCAGTCTGAGCAAGTGGTTCTCGGCCTGCGACTTTATCTTGGAGAAGGTGGACTGACACGAAAATGTGAGTGCCTCTTGCTCAATAGTCGACAAGCAAAGAACTGAAAAAAAATAATTTCTTATTAACGTTAGGATTTCAAGAACTGAAATCGTCATTTCGGAATGGGGCGCAATGATGCGTCCCATTTTTTGACCAAAATATACAAAACTCAGGTGCGGAAACTATATAGTTTACCCTGGTTCCCGCACCTGAGTTTGCATTTTTGTGAACCCCGTTCCACAGTCTGGATGCTGTTTCGTTTGTGTCCTGTATGGCTTTTATGACAGCAGGAACACACGAGGCTGATGGCAAAGACGGAGACGGTCGTCGACCAGCGAGCCGTTTGAGAAGACAGTCCCGCCGATTTTCTTCACTCCGTAACCTTCATGGGCATGACCGAATAGATGGTAGCGGGGGTGGATTTCATTTATGCGCTTCAGCAAGGAAGCGTTTCCCCAGTGCATGCCGGATGACTCATCCAAGATCATGACTGGAGGCTCGTGGGTGATGACGATGTCTGCCTGGGCGGGGATAAGAACTTCTGGATGGTCATAGGCGAGGCCGAAAAACTTGACACCGTCTATCTCGCATCCACGGTCTTGAAGGAAATGCACATTGTCGGGCAGACCTTCGATATTGTCTGCGTCCCGAAGGTATAGGTCGTGGTTGCCGGTGATAAATATTTTATGAGGGTAGGGGAGTTCGATGAACCAGTTGGCGAAGTCATACACCTCCTTTTCTGTTCCGTTCTCTGTCAAATCGCCGCAATGCACAATCACGTCTGCCGGGGGCAAGTCCCTCAGCTGATGATGAAAACCATGGGTGTCGGATATCTGCAGAATCTTCATTTTTCTCATTTTCTCCAGCAAAATTACTGATTTTTTCACAAATTCCATTATGAAATCTTCTAAAATTTCGGCAATATTATTGTTTATTGCAGAAATTTCCTGTATGTTTGCACCTGTAAGAGCTGTCATCCTCTATTCTGCGCCGGTTCTCTTTACTGGCCTATTGTGCGGGAAGATGGTTCAGGCGTCATGTAATCGTATCTTGTTTAAAAGATAATGACGCTCCCTTGTTTTGAGAAAATAATTCATACTGCAAGACTTCACTATTATGAATATAGAGGAATATCGCGACTTTTGTCTTTCACTGGGAACCGACGTAGAGGAAAAACTTCCGTTCACGGCTTTCCGCTATGCCGGAGGCGTGCTGGTCTTTTATGTTCACGGCCATATGTTCTCTTTTTTCGACTGCGACAACTTCAACGTCATCACCCTCAAGTGCCAGCCGGAGCGTATCGGCGAACTGAAGGACCGCTACAGCTGCATCATCAAGCCTTTCAATATGTCTCCAAAGCATTGGATTGGCGTCAATCCGGAAACTGCACCTGATGAACTCTTGTGTGAGCTCACCCGTAATTCCTATGAGATTGTGAAAGCTAAGTATAAGGAGAATAAGCAATGAATGACTGCTCTTCTTCCCTTTTCCTGGCATGACTGCCAATCAACGGCGCGCAAGTGGATGGTCATTCGCCCGCTGCCGGATGCCATATATAACTGGCTCGTATCTGCCCTAAATTTTTTTTGTCCACAAGATTTTATGTGGGTGGAGGATTTTTTCCTCCTTTTTGATTATTACTGTCCCGCTAAACCGTCCGCATGGCCCTTTCAACTTTACACATTCAACATTCAACTAAATCAAGTGATTCCCGTCCGCATGGCCCTTTCAACCTTAATTTTCGTGCAAGCGAATACAAAGCCAAGCTTGCTTGAGTTTTGTTGAGCGCAGCCGAAAATCATGTCAATAAACTTTCAACTTTCAACTAAATAAAGGCATTTACGTCCCCCTAAAAAACCTTCATTTATTTTCTGAAAGAAATTTTCTTTTAATTTTCAGCCAATTTTCTTTCTTATAAAAGATTTTGTTAGATTTTGGTTAGATTTCTGCCCGTCAGGGCATCCAAAAATTTATTATATGTCTATTAAAAATATTTATTCATGGACATTCATGGACATTCGTGTTAAAAAAAATCAACTCTAAATAATTAATTATAAATAATTTATGTCAATTATATAATTTTTATTCATGAATATTCGTGGGCATTCGTGGATATTCGTGTTAAAATAAATCCATCACGCGGAGTAACTTTTTTTCCCTCCTTTTTGATTATGTTTGTCCAACTAATCCACCCGCACTGTATAAACCTCAAACCTCAAACCTTAAATTTCAAAGTCCAACTAATCCATCCGCATGGCTAAACCTCAAATCTCAGACCTCAAACCTCAAACTACACTGCTCATATTGCTTTTATAAACATATATAAACGTATATAACTAAAAAATTAGTTTAAAAATTGTTAAAAGAGAACATTTATTATATCAATAATTAGATTACCTAAATTTTTAGTTGTAATTTTGCGGTCAGAATACTTAAAATGCAATCATAACACTGTTCCACCTCAAATACTAACAGAACCTATGAAAGCTAAAACCAAACTGACCAATTCACAGATGCAAGTGATTTTTCTTCATCACGACAACATGAGAATAACATTATTCTTGTTGGCATTTTTCGTCGGCACACCGCTCACCATATCCTTACAAGCTCAGGAGAAGACTCCCGTTGAACGCAAGATTGCATTGTGGGGACACGTCAGGGACAACGTCACACGCATCGGCATCGACAACACCTTCATCACGTTGATGACAGCCGACAGCACTGTCGTCGACACCACGCGAGTGTTCGGCATGGGTCAGTGGGACGGCGGCACCAAGTATGATGTGGGCTACCGGTTTCAGGTGCCTGCCCGACCGCAGAAGTATATCATCAGAGCGGAGCATCCCGACTATGAGACGCTCGACATCAATTTTGAGGTGAAACGTGTGGCGCGAAACACCTTCTTCGATGCTCCCTGGCATCTGATGAAGAAAAAGCCCACCCAGGCAGAGCTGATGGAGCGTATGCTGGACGAAGTGACCATCCGTGCCACCAAGGTGAAGATGGTATATAAAGGAGACACCATCGTATATAACGCTGATGCCTTCAACCTGCCTGAAGGCTCGATGCTCGATGCGCTCATCCGTCAGCTCGACGGTGTGGAACTCAAGGACGACGGACGAATCCTCGTCAACGGAGAGCAGATCGACGAGCTCCTGCTCAACGGCAAGGACTTTTTCAAGGACGACAAGACCGTGCTGCTCGACAACCTGCCATCCTACACCGTGAAAAACGTGATGGTCCACCATAAGTCTACCGACCGGAGCGAGTGGCTGGGCCGCGACGACGAGAAGAAACTCTATGTGATGGACGTGGTGCTGAAGCGTGAATATGCCCAAGGATGGATTGCCAATGTGGAGCTGGCTGGCGGGACGCCCTTCGGAGAGCGGGACGCAGAAGGCAACCGTTTTGACGAGCGCTATCTGGCACGCCTGTTCGCACTCCGTTATACCGACAACTCCCGCTTTACCGCGTTTTTCAACACCAACAACGTGAACGAAAGCCGACGGCCGGGGTCGAACGGAGAATGGAGCCCGTCGAGCCAACCACAGGGAGAACGCAGTACGCGGAATGCCGGGCTGGACCTACTGATTGACGAGAAGGACAAGCGATGGAAAGAAAACGTCACGATAGACTTCTCATGGAGCAAGACCAGGGACGTGACCCTCACCAGCACAGAGCAGTTCTTCGCCTCGTCGAGCAGCACCTACTCCAGGATGCTGAACAACTCCCTCTCCCACGACAACAGGTTCGGCATCCGCAACCGCTTTGAACTCAAACAGCCATTCTGGCTGGGAGCAGAACTCCGCTTCGGCTATTTCGACAACGACAGCCACGGAGGCAGCCGGTATGCCAACATGCTCACCAACCCGGAATACTTCGGGACGGCAAAGAAAGTGCTCGACGAGGCATTCTCCGCATCGCTCAATCCCGACCTCCAGGCAGCACTCGTGAACAAGAGCCACATGAAAAGCAAAAATGACGGGAACGGCATCAACTCATCCATGTCGATCGATCTCACTCACAAGCTCCCAACCGGCGACCAGATCGGTTTCGAGCTACTTGGCAGCCTGAACAACCACCATTCATACAGTTACGACAGCCAGGCGGTCGATTATTACCGGACGGGACAACCACGGACGTTGAGCAACCGACATACCCATTCTCCAAACAACTCATCCACATTCACCATCGGCCCGTTCTATGACATCACATGGCTGAATGGATGGTCGCTCAGGACAGCCTACGGCTACAACAGGGCATACTACCACCAGACACGGGATGACTACCGACTTGACCGGCTTCCCTATTGGGAAGACGACACATGGCATCAGTTCGGAACGCTCCCCTCCAGCCGCGACTCGCTGCTGCTGGCCATGGATGCCAACAACTCCTACGACAGGAGGAAGACAAACGAGAAGCATGTGATTTCGTTTCAGACGAAGTACACGAAGGATGAAGACGGGAAATACCAATATTTCAGAATACAGGCTCCTTTAAATTTCCTGAACGAACGATTGGATTACAGGAGCGAGGCGGTCAACACTGACCTGCAGCAGAAGAAATTCACCTTCACTCCATCAGTTTACGCCTATCTGGCTTGGAACAACTGGGAGCGGTATGTCAGTTTCGACTACTCATTGTCGATGACCATGCCCGACCTCTACAACATGGTGGACATCCGTAACGACGCCAATCCGCTCAGTATCCGTCTCGGCAACCCTCATCTGAAGATGCGAACCGACCACCGGATGCAGACCAGCTTCACCCGAAGATGGAAGCAGCACAACACCACGTTCAACATCGGCGGAGGACTGCGATTTTTCCTCAACCAGGT
>FLNV01001655.1_pt1 | contig 18131 bp, 17 predicted proteins | sample 1140351 | NCBI WGS metagenome assembly FLNV01 (sample SAMEA3878207, study PRJEB12797) | bioreactor metagenome | biome: Moose rumen | place: Sweden | collected 2011-10 | reverse complement strand
ATCAGTTGACAGTTGTTCAGTTGTTCAGTTGTTCAGTTGTTCAGTTGAAACTTCTAACTCTAAACTCTAAACTCAAAACTCAAATCACCCCACGCTCCAACAGCGTCATAATGGTTTCGATTTCGTCGTCTTCGGGGTTGTTGTGCGGGTCGTATTCCGTCTTGAGGTTGTAGCCCCACAGCCGTGCGAAGCCTTGGTAGAAGAAGGCGCGCACGTTGCCGCGCAGTTCCTGCACCACTTGGTAGCTGGTCTGGCTCGTCTCGCGGTCGATGAGGCGGATGAGGATAAGCCCTTGCGAGATGGTCAGTTTTTTCAGTTCTTCGGTGTATTGGTCGGTGAGTTCCTTCTCGGCCTGCTTCATCAGGCGGTTGCGCTCGGTCTTGTTGGGAATGTTGGCCAATAATGAGTCGTATTCCTGCATCTTCGCGCCGGCGAGTTTGGCGTAGGGGAATACCTTCTTCACGTTATTAGCCAAGCGGCGGCCCTGGTTCGTGTTGGTGATTTGCAGGTAGCGTTGCATCAGGTCGATGTCGACTTCGGGCAGGTAGACGATGAGCGTAGTGTCGCCGTTCTCTTCGATGCGGCCGTAGACCACTGTGCCATGCACGGGTTCGGTCGGGTTCGAGAAGTCGACCACGCTCGACTTGGGCGTTTCCGTCCGTTTGATGGTGATGGTCTTGCCTTGACGGTTCATCATTTGTGCGAAGCCGGTCGTGGTCATCAGGGCAATCAGGGCGATTAAGGCTATTCTTTTCATCGTTTTGTCTCCTATATTAATGGTTCAACGCCGGAAGCTATGCAAGTATTGTGCCAAAAAAAGCATCGGTCATTAGGCCGATGCTTTTTTGTTTTGATGAGGGGCTGTCAATCCCCCACATGCAGCTTCTGCATGCCCGACTTCTCTAATTTCGCCTCGGCGTAGGCACGGTCGATGACCAACTCCGTCGCGTTGATGTCTGACGGCAGCTCAAACATGGCGTCGTTGAGGATGGCCTCCATGATGCTGCGCAGGCCTCTCGCGCCCACCTTGAACTCGATGGCCTTCTCCACCACGAAGTCGAGGGCTTCGTCCTTGATGACCAAGTTGATCTTGTCCATCGCGAAGAGCTTCGTGAACTGCTTCACCAAGGCGTTCTTCGGCTCGGTGAGGATGCGTTTCAAGGCCTCGGCATCCAAGGGGTTGAGGTGGGTGATGACGGGCAGGCGACCGACGATTTCGGGAATCAGGCCGTATTTCTTCAGGTCGGCAGGGGCGATGTATTGCAGCATGTTGTCCTTGTCGATGGCTTCGTTGCCGCCAGTGCCATAGCCGATGACGTTGGTGCGCTTGCGGGCCGCGATGAGGCGGTCGATGCCGTCGAAGGCACCGCCGGCGATGAAGAGGATGTCTTTCGTGTTGACCGCAATCATCTTCTGCTCGGGGTGCTTGCGTCCGCCTTGGGGCGGCACGTTGACGACCGAGCCTTCCAAGAGCTTCAGCATGGCCTGTTGCACGCCCTCGCCGCTCACGTCGCGGGTGATGCTCGGGTTGTCGCTCTTGCGGGCGATCTTGTCGATCTCGTCGATGAAGACGATGCCGCGCTCGGTGGCCTGCACGTCGTAGTCGGCGGCTTGCAGCAGGCGGACGAGGATGTTCTCCACGTCTTCGCCCACATAGCCGGCTTCGGTGAGCACGGTGGCGTCGGCGATGGCGAAGGGCACGTTGAGCATCTTGGCGATGGTGCGGGCCAGCAGGGTCTTGCCCGTGCCGGTCTCGCCCACGAGGATGATGTTTGACTTCTCGATTTCCACCTCGTCGGCCTGCACCCGCTGGCTGATGCGCTTGTAGTGGTTGTAGACGGCCACGGCCAAGGTGCGCTTGGCTTCGTCCTGCCCGATGACGTACTGGTCGAGGAAACGCTTGATTTCGGCGGGCTTCTTCAAGGTCATGCCCGAAGGCTTGAAGGTCTTCTCCTCGTCGCCGAACTGCTCCTTGACGATGGCATGGGCCTGCTCGGCGCAGCTGTCGCAAATCTCGCCGTCGATGCCTTGTATCAACAGCCGCACCTCGTTGGCTTTCCTGCCACAAAACAGGCAAACACCTGACTTCTTTGACATGGCTTATGCCTTTTTGACGAGCACTTCGTCGATCATGCCGTAGGCCTTGGCTTCCTCGGCGGTCATCCAATAGTCGCGGTCTGAGTCGGCCCACACCTTGTCGTAGGTCTGCCCTGAGTGCTTGGCGATGATTTCGTAAAGCTCTTTCTTCAGCTTCTGGATCTCGCGGGCCGTAATCTCAATCTCGGTGGCTTGGCCTTCCACGCCGCCCATGGGCTGGTGGATCATGATGCGGGAGTGGGGCAGGGCCGAGCGTTTGCCTTTGACGCCGGCGCACATCAGCACGGCGGCCATCGATGCGGCCATGCCGGTGCAGATGGTGGCCACGTCGGGACCGATGAACTGCATCGTGTCGTAGATGCCCAAACCCGCGTAGACGCTGCCGCCGGGCGAGTTGAGGTAGATCTGGATGTCGCGCTTCGAGTCGGTCGACTCAAGGAAGAGCAGCTGGGCTTGAATGACGTTGGCCACATAGTCGTCGATGGCGGTGCCGAGGAAGATGATGCGGTCCATCATCAGGCGGCTGAACACGTCCATCTGGGCCACGTTCAATTGGCGTTCCTCGATGACGGTGGGCGAGATGTAGTTGGTGTCGTTGATTTTCGAGATGTATTGCTCCAAGCCGAGCGTGTTCATCCCTATGTGCTTGGTGGCGTACTTGAAAAATTCGTTGTTCATGGTTTTGATGTTTTTGCTGTTGGCCATTGGCTTCTGGCTATTGGCAAGCTCGCCAAAAGCCAGAGGCCAGAAGCCAAAAGCCGTTATTGTTTTCTTTCTTCTTCGAGCTTCTTCATGAAGTCGGCAGGAGTGGTTTCGGTATAGTTGATGTTCATCTTGCCTTTCAGGAACTGCGTCATCTTGACGTCGGCAAGTTGGTTCTTGATTTGGTTCACCTGCTGTTCGTCCTTCAGGTAGTTGGCGGCAATCTTGTCCAAGTTGGCCTTCATGTCGTCTTCGAGGGTGGCGTAGTCGATGCCGGGGAAGATCTGGCGCAGCACGAAGTTCTTCACCTCCTCGTCGTTGATGATGAGTTCGGGGTTGGCCTTCACGATGCTGTCCTCGATGAGCTGCCAGCGCAAGCCTTTGGCGTAGTCGCTCTCGTAGTTCTTCTCCACATCTTCGGCCTTGATGTCGCCACGGCTGTTTTCCACGATCCAGCGTTTCAGGAAGGCGTCGGGCAGGTCGAACTTGGCGGCGGCCACCAACTCGTCAATCATCTTGTTGAAGAGGATGGGGTCGGCCTCGGCCTCATGCTGCTTCTCCATCTCGGCTTTGACGGCTTGCTTGAAGGCGTCCAAGTCCTTGATTTCCTTGTCGGGGAAGATCTTCTTGAAGAAGTCCTCGTTGAGTTCGGGCTTCTCGTCGCGGATGGCGTCGTCGATGATGATGTTGTAGTCGCTGTCGACGGGAGCGTCGTCGCCCAACACCTTGGCCACGGCTTCTTCGCTGCCGAAGGCCTTGGCAAAGTTGACGATGAACTCGGCGCCCACTTCCTTGCCGACGAACTGCTCACGGGCTTGCTTGTCGGTGATTTGGTCCATGTGGATGAAGAGGCCGTCCTTCTGGAAGCCGTCTTCCATTTCCTTGCCGTCTTCGGCTTCGCGCACCTTCAGTTCGAGGCGGTCGTTCTCGCCCACGGTCTCGGGATGGCTCGTGTCGGGGTTGCGTTCTTGCAGGTCTGCGACCACCTTGTCCACTTCCTCGTCGGTGGGGACGATGTGGTAGAAGTCGACCATCGTGTTGGTGTAGTCGACGTTGATTTCAGGACGCAGGGCGGCTTCAAAGCAGAAGTCGATGTCGTCTTGGTTTTCAAGGTCGGCAGGCTGTTGCTCAAGGTCGTTGAGCGGATAGCCGATGAGGTCGAGCTTGTTGTCCATGATATGCTTGTTGAGGCTGTCGGAAACGAGGGTGTTCAGTGCTTCCATTTTCGCGCTGGCGCCATACATTTTCTTGATCATGCCCATGGGCACCATGCCGGGACGGAAACCGGGCACATTGGCGCGGTGTCTCATTTGTCTCAGGGTCTTCTCGACATTTTCCTGATAGTCAGCCTTCTCAACGCTGATTTTGATGGAGATCAGATTGTCTCCTTTTGCAGTTTGTGTGATATTCATTATTTATCTTATTGATTGTCTTTGTCTTGTGCGGATGAAGGGACTCGAACCCTTACTTCTCTCGAAACCAGATCCTAAGTCTGGCGCGTCTACCAATTCCGCCACACCCGCGATTTTTGAGCGGCAAAGATACAACTTTTTTGTGAATGCGGAATCATTCCGCATTCTGCATTCCACATTCCGCATTAATTCTTCACGTCCAATGCTTCGCGCAAGGCGTTTCCGATGAGCATGAAGGCCAGTACCAACAGCATGATGGCGATGCCCGGCAGGATGGCAAGATAGGCCGCATCAAGAATGATGAAGGCGTAGTTCTCCTTGATCATGCTGCCCCACGACGGCATGGGTGGCTGCACCCCGATGCCCAAGAAACTCAAGCCCGCCTCAAGCAGGATGGCCGAGGCGAAATTGGCCGCCGAAACCACGATGATGGGGTTGAGGATGTTGGGCAAAATATGCTTGAAGATGATGCGCAGGTTCTTGAATCCCAAGGCTTTGCCTGCCTCTACGAAGGTCGTCTCTCGTATGGAGAGGATTTGTCCGCGCACGATACGCGCCACCTCCACCCACATCGTCAGGCCCACGGCGATGAACACCTGCGCGATGCCCTTGCCCAAGGCGAAAGTGATGGCGATGACCAAGAGCAGGGTAGGGATGGACCACACCACGTTGATGAACCACACCACCGCGTCGTCGACCTTGCCACGGAAGAAGCCGCCCAAGCTGCCCGTGACGATGCCGATGAGCAGGCTGAGCAGCACGGCGATGAAGCCCACCATGAGGCTGATGCGGCTGCCCAAGACCAAACGACTCAAAAAATCGCGGCCAAACTGGTCGGTGCCAAGCAAAAACTTCCGGTGCTTGACGCAATGGCTTCTAATATAGGTGTCGGCTTCTTGGTTTGAGGCGAAATCCTGTCTTGTGATTTCTATGTTCTCAATGGTTTCCGTTCTCGGTGCTACTTCGCTTTCCGACTGGTAGAGATAAACCGTCGTCGTTTCCTTATTAATATGCAGGCTGTCGAAAGGCAGGTAGGTGCAGTCGTCGGGCCGCCCGTTGAGCAGGAACTGGAAGAACGGCGTTTTGGACGGCGGCGTTTCTTTCGGCACCATCAGCATGTCGACCTCGAAGCCGGGTTTCTTCGTGCTGATTTCCAGCAGCTGACGGTTGGCGTTGGGGGTCTTGTCGGGGATGACGAGGTAGGCGAAAAGGGCTAACAAAGCCCAAACGACGACATAGAAACACGACAGCATCCCGAGCTTGTTGCTGCGGAAACGCTTCCAAGCCAATGCCTTGGGCGATTGTGTGTTTTTCGTCGTGCCGTCCATACGCGCAAAACCGTTTCGATTGAGCCGTCAAAATTACGGATTTTGCCCTTGATTTTGGGCCGAAAACGGAAAAAATGAAAATTTTTGCCTCGAAAACGTCGCCGTTTGGGAAAAATGTTGTACTTTTGCAGCCGATTTCGCTGAAGCGGAACAGATGGTGGGTGTAGCTCAGCTGGTTAGAGTACCGGATTGTGGTTCCGAGGGTCGTGGGTTCGAATCCCATCTCCCACCCAAGAGAAAAGAGGCCCAAAGAGCCTCTTTTTCAATTTAGACGACATGGCAAGGATAATGGCTATCGACCTCGGACGCAAACGCAGCGGCATCGCCGTCACCGACCCGTTGCAGATCATCGCCAACGGGCTGACGACGGTGGAGTCGCACAGGCTCGTCGACTTCGTGATCGACTATGTGAAGCGCGAAGATGTGGAGCAAATCGTCATCGGCGAGCCCAAGGACATGAAAAACAACCCCTCCGACTGCTCGAAATACATCGAACCCATCGTCAACCGGTTGAAAAAAGTGCTGCCCGACATGAAAATCGTGCGCTACGACGAGCGTTTCACCTCCGTCATGGCGCACCAAACCATGGTCGACGCCGGACTCAGCAAGTCGCGCCGCCAAGACAAGGAACTCGTCGACACCATCGCCGCCACCATCATCCTCCAATCCTATATGGAATCGATTAAAGTTAGGAGTTAGGAGTGAGGAGTGAGGAGCAGCCCAAACAACTCCACACTCCTAACTCCACACTCCTAACTAACTGAACAACTGACAACTGAATAACTGAACAACTGACAACTGCAAACTGACAACTGATATGATCTTACCAATAGTAGCCTACGGTCATCCGACCCTCAAGAAAATCGCGGAGCCTATCACGCCCGACTATCCCGACCTCGACAAGCTGATTGCCGACATGTGGGAAACGCTGGCGCATTCCGAAGGCGTTGGCTTGGCCGCGCCGCAAGTCAACAGGTCGATACGCCTGTTCATCACCGACGGCAACCCCTTCTATCCCGACTATCCCGACGCGAAAGACTTCAAGCAGGTGTTCATCAACGCCGAGCTTTTGGAGTCCTTTGGCGACATCGTGCCTTTCAAGGAGGGATGCCTCAGCCTGCCCGACATCTACGAGGAGGTGAAGCGCCCCGACAAGATACGCATCAAGTACCTCGACGAGAACTTCCAAGAGCATGAGGAGGTCTTCGAGGGCATCCGCTCGCGCATCATCCAGCACGAGTACGACCACCTTGAAGGCCATGTCCACGTCGACCGCATCGCACCGCTGCGCAAGACCCTGCTGCAAGGCAAACTGAAGGCCATCATGGACGGCAAGTGCGACGTCGACTACCGCATGATTTTCCCGCACAACAAGAAGAAACACAGATAGACATAATATCTGGATTGCTTCAGTCGTTCCTCCTTCGCAATGACGCTAAAGCAGAAGTGAGCGTCATTGCGAGCAACGCGAAGCAATCCACAATTAAAACCTCAATAATTATGAAAAACATCTTGAAAATTACTTTTGTCGCCCTGCTGGCATTCGGTATGTTTGCATGTGGCGGCAATGAGAAAACGCTGACGCAAGCCGACCTGAAGGCTGCCGAGGCGACATTGTTCAACGACGACCAAACGGTCAACGAGGCCGTGGCACCGCAAGTGGCCGAGACCTACTGCCAGTTCGTGAAACAAAACCCCAACGACTCGACGGCGGCACAGTGGCTCTATCACGCCATGGAAATCAACGTGCTGCTGAAGGATGCCGACAAGAGCGTGGAGCTTTGCGACCAACTGCTTGAGCAGTATCCGCAATCGGAATGGGCCCCGATGAGCCTCTTCTTGTTGGGCTCGTATATCTACGACGACCAACTCAGCGACACCGCTATGGCGCACCAGACCTTCCAAAGGCTGATCGAAGAGTACCCCGAAAGCGCGTTGGCCGACGATGCGCAGAAGGCCATCGAATACCTCGGCCTCTCGCCCGAAGAGATCATGACGCTGATCATGATGTCGCAATTCGAGGAGGAAGAGGAAGAGTTTTAAGGGTGACTCATAGAATGAAATAGCCTGCGAGAATGGTTCCCGCAGGCTTTTTTCGTGCTTGGCCCGATGCCGAGTCAGCAGCCGAAGGCCGTTTTCAGCTGCTCCACCATGTCGAGCTTCTCCCAGCCGAAGAACTCCACGTCCTTGTAGGTCTTGCCGTCTTTGGCGTAGGTGGTCTTGTTCTTGTAGAAGACCTCCACAGGCTTGACCACGGGCTGGCGACCGAAATGGCCGTAGGAAGCCGTCTCCTCGAAGATGGGGTTGGTGAGGCCGAAACGCTTCACGATGAAGTAGGGCCGCAAGTCGACCAACTCCCTGACCTTGAGGGCAATGTCGGCATCGCTCATCTTGACGTGCGAGGTGCCTTCCGTGTTGACGTAGAAGCCCACAGGCTCGGCCTTGCCGATGGCGTAGGCAATCTGCACCAAGGCTTGGTCGCACACGCCAGCGGCCACGAGGTTCTTGGCGATGTGGCGTGCGGCGTAGGCCGCCGAGCGGTCCACCTTCGAGCTGTCCTTGCCCGAGAAGGCGCCGCCGCCGTGGGCACCGCGACCACCATAGGTGTCGACGATGATCTTGCGCCCCGTCAAGCCCGTGTCGCCGTGGGGTCCGCCGATGACGAACTTGCCCGTCGGGTTCACATAGAGCTTCATGTCGTCGCCGAAGAGTTTCCTCAGTCGGGCGGGAAGTTGCTTCTTTACCCTCGGGATAAGGATGTTGCGCACGTCGTCTTCGATTTTCTTCTGCATGGTCTCATCGTCGGCAAACTCGTCGTGCTGCGTGCTGATGACGATGGTGTCGATGCGCAAAGGCTTCCAGCCTTCGCCGTACTCCACCGTCACCTGCGACTTGGCGTCGGGACGGAGGTACTTCATCTGTCGGCCTTCGCGACGGATCTTGGCCAACTCCTGCAACAGCAGGTGCGAGAGGTCGATGGTCAAAGGCATGTAGTTCTCGGTCTCCTTGCAGGCGAAGCCGAACATCATGCCTTGGTCGCCGGCACCTTGGTTCTCAGGCTTCTCGCGGCCAACGCCCATGAAAATGTCGTTCGACTGCCCGTGCAGGGCTGAGAGCACGCCGCACGACTGCGCGTCGAATTGGTACTCCGACTTGTTGTAGCCGATGCGGTCGATGACGCGGCGCGCCACGTCTTGGATCTCGACGTAGGCGTTGGTGCGGATTTCGCCCGCCACCACGACCAATCCCGTCGTCACTAAGGTTTCGCAAGCCACCTTCGAGGTGGGCTCATAGCGGAGAATCTCGTCCAATACGGCATCCGAAATCTGGTCGGCAACCTTGTCGGGATGACCTTCGGAAACGGATTCTGAAGTGAAATAGTAACCCATAACAAATTGTTTATTAGTTAGTTAATAAGAAATTTGTGTGGGAAGTCTTGAAGTTGAAAGGGTCCTTCGACAGGCTCAGGAACCCAAGGAAAAAGCATTGGTTTAGCATTTTTTCTTGTGGTTGCAATCAAATCAAATCTTTCCACGAATTGAGGCTGCAAAGATACGAATAATTTTGGACGCGGCATCGCCGCGTCCAAAATTATTTCGTCAGCTTCTGAAACGCCTCCTCGATGCTCAAGTCCTCTTTCTGCAAGGTCTTGATAATCAGGCCGCGCTCCACCGACCATTTCATCAGGTTGGCGCGGATGTCGGTGTCGCCCTGTGGCTCAAGGATCCAGTGGTTGTCCTTCACGCGCCGTGCTTGGCTCACCTGCGGGATGCTGCGGAGCAGCTCCTCGCTCACCTCGCTCTCAAACTCCACGACGACCACGTTGCTCGCCGCGTTGTCCTGCTTCAGGTTCTCGATCTTGTCGTCGGCCACCACCACACCTTTATTAATAATAATGGCCCGCTCGCAGATGGCTTCCACCTCCTGCATGATGTGGGTCGAGAGCAGCACGGTCTTCTCCTTGCCAAGGCTGCTGATGAGGTTGCGGATGTCGATGAGTTGGTTGGGGTCGAGGCCGGAGGTGGGTTCGTCTAAGATGAGTACCTGCGGGTCGTGCATCATGGCTTGGGCTAAGCCCACGCGCTGGCGGTAGCCTTTCGACAAGGCCCCGATTTTCTTGTGCGCCTCAACGCCGAGGCCCGTCTCCTCGATCATCGCCGCGATGCGACGGCGGGCGGCTTCGCCTTTCAGTTGGTGAACGCCGGCCACGAACTCAAGGTACTCGCGGACGTACATGTCCAAGTAGAGCGGGTTGTGTTCCGGCAGGTAGCCCACGATGCGCTTCACGGCCATGGGGTCGTCGATGACGTCGTGGCCTTCCACGCTCACCGTGCCCGAGGTGGGCGGGATGAAGCAGGTGATGATTTTCATCAGCGTCGATTTGCCTGCGCCGTTGGGGCCGAGCAGGCCGACGATACCTTTATTAATAGAGAGCGTGACGTCGTTGAGGGCGAGTTGCTCGCCGTATTGCTTGGTGATATGGTTGATTTCGATGGACATTTTTCGTGATTATTTGGCTGCAAAGGTAAGCATTTTGCATAAAAGCGCAAAAAATCGATAAAAACTAATAGAGTTGTATTGTAATAAGAAAAATAGTTTTATCTTTGCAGCGTTAATTCAAAAACGAACCACGCAATGAAAACAAGACTCCTATTATTAATGGCCGTGCTCGCTTTTGCCTTGCCGATGCGGGGGCAGTTGAGCGACTACGACACGCTTTGCCAGGCCCGCCTGATGGTAATGTATGAGCACACCTATCATGAGGACACCAACAACATCAATCGCGCTGGAAAGGAAAAGATGTTGCTGCTTATTGGCGACGAAATCAGTTGCTTCCAATCCTTTAACAATCGCAGAAGTTTCTTGAAAACCAGACAGATGATGCTTGACGGAACATGGGGAACCTACATCAGCCAGCCAATCTATGTGAAACCCGATGACATAGTGCATTTCATGTATAGGATTTACAAGAATTGCCCGACGGGAAAGACCACAACATTTGACCATGTCTTTATGACGGGCACTTTCAGTTATGAAGAAGATTACCCATGCATGACATGGGAATACACAGAGGATACTGCTACTATTGCAGGCTATTTCACTCAAAAGGCCGTATGCGATTATGGAGGTCGCTCGTGGGAAGCGTGGTTTGCGCCCGAGTTGCCCTACAGCGACGGTCCTTACAAGTTCTGCGGTCTGCCAGGACTGATTGTCAGACTTGCCGACACGCAAGACCATTACCGTTTCGAGATGCTCTCGGCAGAAGTGCTGGCCGAGGAAACAATCATCTTCTGGAAAACGGAAGATGTGGTGAAAACCACCAAAAAAGGGTTCTTTAAGGCTTACGACGACAATTTGGCCAACATCGTTGAAAACGCCTTGCCCAACATCCTCGATGCCGACAAAAATGACATTCAGAAAAAGCTCTACAACTACGCAGCTACAAAAAACAACCCCATCGAACTCGACAGGAAATGAAACCGCGTTGGCTCCATATCGTTTTGTTCCTGCTGTTAGGCAATGTCTTGTCGGCCCAAACCGTGCTCACGGGTACAGTGAAGGACACGGAAGGCGAGGCCTTGCCCAACATCAAGGTGCTGGCGTATAAGGCCGGTTCGCGCGTCATCGTGGCCTACGCGGGCACCGACGACAACGGTCGCTACAGCCTTTCCGTCACCGCCGAGGCCGACAGCTTGGACTTGGCCACCTCATCGCTGTTCTTTGAGAAGCAGACACGCCGCATCGCCAACCACAGCCAGACGGTAAACTTCTCTCTTCGCGAGGAAGTGCAGGAGCTGAAAGGCGTCACCGTGCACGCCCGCAGCATCGAGCAGAAAGGCGACACGTTGGAGTATATCGTCGGCTCCTTCGTGCAGAAGCAGGACAAGAGCATCGAGGACGTGCTGAAGCGGATGCCCGGCATCGAGGTGGCCGACGACGGCAAGATCACCTACCAAGGCCTGCCCATCCAGAAGTTCTACGTCGAGGGCATGGACCTGATGGGCGGGAACTATACGGCAGTCAGCAAAAACCTGCCGCACCAGTCGGTGTCGTCGGTCGAGGTCTATGAGAACCACCAGCCCATCAAGATGTTGGAGGACCGCGTCAGCTCCGAGCAGGCCTCCATCAACATCAAGCTCGCCAAGGACGTGGCCCTCACCGGCACGGCCAAAGTGGGCCTTGGCGCGTGGCCGTTGCTTTGGAACGTCAACCTCACGCCGATGCTCTTTTCCGGCAAGGTGCAAATGCTGGCCGCCTACCGCACCAACAACACGGGCGACGACCTCACCATGTACACACGAATGCTCACCATGCAACAATTGCAAGGTGAGCGCCCCGCCAAGTTGGGCGAGGAACTCGGCATCAAGCAGGCCAGCACGCCGCTGTTCAACACGAACCGCTATTTAGACAACCAAACGCACCTTATTAATCTGAACACGCTGCTGCCCGTTGGCGAAAACACCACCTTGCGCGTCAACCTCTATTATCTCAACGACTTGCGCAAGCAGTCGGTCAGCCAAAGCAACACGCTCTATCTCGCCGCCGACACCATTGCCTACACCGAGCAAATCGACAACCGCCAGCGCGACAACCAACTTTTCGGCACCATCACGCTCAACCGCAACGACAAGGCCTATTATTTGGACGACAAGCTCAACTTCAGCAAGGCTTGGGACAACGCTTTCGGCCTCGACGTGAACAACGGACTTCCCGTCAGCCAAACGCTGAAAACGCCCGCGCTGTCGGTAGATAACGATTTGCGCGTCATCGTCCCCGTCGGGAAAAGGATGTTGGACCTCACCTCTTACATAGGCTACGGCCAAACGCCCCACCGCCTCGAAGTGGAGCCGGGGCAGTTCGCCAACCTGCTCAACGACAGTTTGGCTTATGCCAAGACCGTTCAAGAACTCAATACTCGTCAATACTTCGCCGACCATGCTGTCAGCGCCATCTTCATGGCTGGCCGATTCACCATCCGTCCCAAGGCCGGCTTCCTCTTCGTGGAAAGGCAAATCGGCTCGCAACTGACGCTTTCCGACGGCGAAACCGACTGGCAAAGCGAACTTGTCCCCAATGCGCAAGTGAAGCGGCGCAAACTGAAGCCCTACCTCACCGCCGAGGTGGAATACAAGCGCAACCGCTTCAGTGCTGGCATGGACTTGCCTTTGGCCCTGCAATCCGTCACGGTGCAGAGCGAGACCGACGCCGACCAGATGACGAAACTCTTGTTCAATCCCGCCGTTTGGAGCCGTTTGAAACTCGGCAACTTCTGGACGCTCAACGCCTCAGCCCGCTTGAGCCACAGCATCGAGAACTACGACACTTGGATGGACGGCTATCTCCTCACCGACTATCAGGACTTGGTGTTGCGCAAGGCGCCGCTCTCGCTGTCGCGTACCGTTTCGGGCAGCTTCGGGATGCAATTCAAGGAGCCGTTCATCTCCCTCAATGCCGACTTGCATTATGGCTTGGGCCACACGCACAGCGAAAACATGTACCGCTACGAAGTGGGGGAGGGCGGCATCAGCACCTTGCAAGTCGTGGCCATGCCCAACAACCGTTTCTACCAAACCGTGAGCGGCAGCGTGAAGAAATATTTTTCGCCCATCCGGACTTCTGTCGGCTTGAAAGGCAACCTTTTGGACTCGCGTGGCGTGGCGTTGGTCAATGGTGCATTAATGAACACGGAATCCCTGTCGTTCAGCCTTTCGCCTTCCGTAATGGTCAAGGTGACGGAGTGGTTGAATGTGGATTATTCATTGAATTACAACAAGTTATATTCGCTTATCGATGCACAGAAGCGCAGCGAAATCACCTATTGGCGGCATTTCGGCAAGGCCTTCGCCTTCCTGAAGCGCAACCAGACCGTGAGCCTGACGGCGGAGTATTACCGTCACCAAGGCCAAGACTATCTTTTCGTGGATGCCGCTTACGAGTTCTCCATCGCCAAACCCAAGCTCGACTTCGAGGTGCGCTGGAACAACATCTTCAACAGCAAGAGATACGTTTCCTATTATTCGGGCGCGTTTTCGGTGCAAGAAACCGTTTATGTCCTCCGCCCGATGGGCTTGACGGCCTCGGTGCGCTTTCGCTTTTGAAATTCAATAATCAACATGAATATTCATGAATTATCCACGAATTGACCAGAAATTCAATTCATGAAAATTCGTGATTCATTCTTGACAATTCGTGTCAAAACAAGAAAAAGTTACAATAATGTGTACGGATAACAAAAAAAGTCGTATTTTTGCGGCCTCGTTAGTTAAGTCCATTGTCTGACTTCCGAACGCGCTAACGCATTGATTTATGGGCGAAGATGAATTAATGCACGAAAAAAGTTGGAGCGTAAGGAAGAAAGATGTATTTTTGCACGCCCAAAAAACGGGTAGTGTCTTATAGAATTGGATAAACATTATTAAACACAAAATGAACTACTTAAGTTACAAGACAGTAAGCGTCAACAAGGAAAATGCCAACAAGAAGTGGTATGTTGTCGACGCCGAAGGACAAATCCTGGGCCGTTTGGCCACTCAGGTTGCCATGATTCTGCGTGGCAAGAAGAAGGCATGCTATACTCCCCACAGCGATTGTGGTGATAATGTCATCATTATCAATGCAGAGAAAGTCATCCTTACCGGAAACAAAATGACGGAGAAGTACTATGTCCACCACACCGGCTATCCGGGCGGACAGCGTATCAGGACCATCGGCGAGCAGCTGAAGCGCAAGCCCGTCTTCGTCGTCGAACACGCCGTGCGCGGCATGCTCCCCAAGACGAAGCTCGGCAACACGATCTTCCGCAACCTCTACGTCTACGAAGGCCCCAACCACAACCACGAGGCACAACAGCCCATCGAACTCAAGATTAACACAATTAAGCACAATAAGTAATCATGGAAGTTATCAACGCTTTAGGTAGAAGAAAGACCGCCGTCGCCCGCATCTACATGAAGGCCGGCAGTGGCAACATTACGGTGAACAAGCGCGACTACAAGGAGTACTTCCCGACGAGCATCCTCCACTATGTGGTTGAACAGCCTATGATGCTGACCGAGACCCTCGGCCAATACGACATCAAGGTCAACCTCGACGGTGGCGGCATCAACGGCCAAGCCGAGGCCCTGCGTCTCGCCATCAGCCGCGCCCTTGTCGAAATCAACCCCGAGTATCGTCCCGTCCTGAAGGCCAAAGGCCTCATGCGCCGCGACCCGCGTATGGTCGAGCGTAAGAAACCCGGTCAGCCCGGCGCCCGTAAGAAGTTCCAATTCAGCAAACGTTAAGCCCTCAGAAGCCGAGCGATTTTGTTTAGTATCCAAATTGCTGAGATTCTTATCCTTAAGACTACTCGGTGATTGTATTTAGCGAATGTAAACATTAAAAAAGAAAACTCATGACACAAGTAACATTTGAAGAACTGTTGGATGCCGGTTGTCATTTCGGCCATCTGAAGAGAAAATGGAATCCGAACATGGCTCCCTATATCTTTATGGAGCGCAATGGCATTCACATCATCGACCTTTATAAGACACAAGCCAAGATGGACGAGGCTGCCAACGCCCTTTGCCAACTTGCCAAGTCGGGCAAGCGCGTCCTCTTCGTCGCCACCAAGAAACAGGCCAAGGACGTGGTCGCCGAACTGGCCCAGAAAGTCAACATGCCTTACGTGACCGAGCGTTGGCCTGGCGGCATGCTCACCAACTTCGCCACCATCCGCAAGGCCGTCAAGAAGATGACGAGCATCGACAAGATGATGACCAGCGACGCCTACAAGAGCCTCTCGAAGCGTGAGAAACTCCAAATCGAACGCGAACGCGAGAAACTCGAAAAGAACCTCGGCTCCATCTCCGACCTGAGCCGTCTGCCTTCGGCCCTGTTCGTGGTCGACATCATGAAGGAGCACATTGCCGTGGCCGAGGCCCGCAAGCTCAACATCCCGACCTTCGCCATCGTCGACACCAACACCAACCCCAACCTCATCGACTTCCCGATTCCGGCCAACGACGACGCCTCGAAGAGCATCGCCCTCATCGTCGGCAAGATGGTTGACGCCATCGAGGAAGGACTCAACGAGCGCAAGAACAACAAGGACCTTGTGCAAGACGAGGAAGAAGAGGAAACCGACGAAATGAAAGAGAACAACGAGGAAGAGGAGAACAAGGACGAACGCCGTCCGCGTGGCAACCGCCGTCCCCGCCGCCCCGTCGCAAAGAACTAAACTATAGCCTATGGCAATTAGCCGTTAGCAATTAGCTGTTAGCTTAGTCGCTGCCAAGCTAATAGCTAACGGCTAAAAGCTAAAAGCCATTGAAATAATAAACATCAACCTTAAAAACAACAAAAAATGAATATTACAGCCTCACAAGTTAACGAACTGAGACAAATGACGGGTGCCGGCATGATGGACTGCAAGAAGGCCCTCGTCGAGACCGACGGCGACATCCAGGCCGCCATCGACATCCTCCGCAAGAAGGGTATGGCCAAAGCCGCCAAGCGTGCCGACCGCAACGCCAGCGAAGGCTGCGTGCTCTCCAAGGCTACTGAGGACCACAAGTACGCCGCCATCATCATGGTGAACTGCGAGACCGACTTCGTGGCCAACAACGCCGACTTCGTGAAGTTCACGAAGGATGTGCTTGACATGGCCGTCGCCAACCGCGTGAAGGACATCGAGGCCCTGAAGGCCATGACCCTTGACGGCCAGACCGTCGAGGCCCTCGTCGCCAACCAGAGCGCCGTCACGGGCGAGAAGACCGAACTCGGAGCCTTCAAGGTTCTGGAAGGTGCCTACGTCGCCAACTACAACCACCCCGGCAACCGCCTTGCCACCATCGTCGAGATGAACAAGGAGTTCAACGGCATCGAGGAAGTGAGCCACGAGGTGTGCATGCACGTCGCCGCCATGAACCCGCTGTCGGTGAGCGAAGCCTCCATCCCGCAAGAGGTGAAGGACCGCGAGCTTGCCGTGGCCGTCGACAAGACCAAGGACGAGCTGATCGGCAAGGAAGTGGAGAAAGCCCTCCGCAAGGCCGGCATCAACCCCAACCACGTGGACAGCGACGACCACATCAACTCGAACATCACCAAGGGTTACATCACCGAGGAACAAGGCGCACAGGCCCGCGAAATCAAGGCCACGGTGCCCGGTACGGTGCAACTCAACGAAGGCATGATCCAGAACATCGCCAAGGGCCGCTTGAACAAGTTCTTCAAGGAGAGCTGCCTGCTCAACCAAGCCTCTTTGGTTGACGACGGCAAGACCGTGGAGCAATTCATCCAGGCCGCCGACAAGGAAGCCACCGTGTGCAACTTCTTCCGCATCAAGTTAGGCGAATAATCCGGAACAATCGTTGTAGAAACGGTGCATGCACCGTTTCTACCAACCGAATAAAAACGCATTCCATATCTTTTTGGAGTGCGTTTTTTTTTTGTTGGTTTAGGTGCTAAACGAACAGAAATCTTTATCTTTGCCGAAAATAATAAAAATGAAAGAGGGTAAAACCAATAGAATAGAGGTGCTTCCGAGCATCAATGACGGACAAGGGAGAGAGTATCGATTTTCGTTGGAGTTCTTTGTCTTTCAAGAGAATGGCTTACAAATTGCTTATTGTCCTTCGCTCGATATTTCCACTTCTGGAGCGACTTTCAATGAGGCCGTTGGCAACTTTTATGAGATGTTCCAACTTTATATCGAATGTTGTGTTGAAAACAATACCCTGCATGACGACTTGCTTGCACATGGATGGAAACTCCAGAAAAAGCAAATGCAGCCACCGACTTTTGCAGTATTGATGAGAAAACCCGAAATGAAGAAACTGATGCGTGGGAATATTGGCTATGAAAAAGTAGTTGCTCCAGCAAGAATTCCGATGGTAGTATGAGAAACCTTTCGAATGTTTCGATTAGCGAGTTTAGAGCTATTATGTTATTGCTCGGTTTGACCAAGGTTAGGACCAAAGGAGGGCACGAAGCATGGATGAAGGCGGGCATGATACGGCCTGCCATTGTCCAAACCCATGTTGACCCAGTTCCTGAGTATGTGCTTCGCAATAATTTGCGTATTATTGGGATTGGCAGAGAAGAGTTTCTGGCATTATTGGAGGAATTATGATTTAGTGATAACAAACAATAACAAACAATAACCAATACATTCAAATACCAACAGACAAACCAACCATAACATATTAATCAGATAGCATTTATAGCTGTCCTTGGATCTCGAATTACCACCAGTGCCCTCGTTTGAGGGCCGACATAGTCAAGGGCAAGTTATTAATGCCGTGTGTTACACGGCGTGGAATGACTTGTTAGACTATGTGGGGTGTGGTAACCCTGAGATTCAAGCAAGAAATACAAATTCCACGCTTTTTCTATGTCGAAGGCCAAGGACGTACATATCGGGAACAGGATCAAGGCCGTGCTTCCCTTGGCCTCCGGGCTGAGGGGATTTTTTTATTGGCATATCGAAAAATCAATTATCTTTGCCCCAACAAAATCCTATCCCTATGAAAAAACTCTCTCTGATTATCATTGCAGCGGCATTGTGCTCCGCTTGCACCAAGAATTATCCCGTAGCCAATTACGACATCATCCC
>FLNV01000257.1_pt1 | contig 18135 bp, 16 predicted proteins | sample 1140351 | NCBI WGS metagenome assembly FLNV01 (sample SAMEA3878207, study PRJEB12797) | bioreactor metagenome | biome: Moose rumen | place: Sweden | collected 2011-10 | reverse complement strand
AGGTCCACGAATACACTGCAAAAATTTGCGCGTTCTTCTCTCTGGGCAAGCCGAGGACACATTTCAAGGATGCCAGGAGCAGCTATCCTAGTGAGCCGCCACCAGAACAGGAACTGGCCAAGATGGCCAAAGCGCCGGGAAAGCGGAACGAAATCGAAGGCTCATTCGGTACGGCCAAGAGAGTTTATCGGGCCAACAACATAAGAGCGAAGCTTCCAAACACAGGAGATGCCTGGACGGGAATGTGCTACTTTGTCAAGAACGTGATGAAGTTTCTAAGGAAACTTTGTCATATCCTTACGGAAATCTGGTCCTTTGTTTCATCTTTTACGTATTTTTGCCGCCGGAAGGGTAGATCCCAGGAATTGGCGTTTTCGTATTTTTATTAATTCAGCGAACCCTAATTATGAAACTCATACCAAAATTTCAAGATGCGGGAAAACTTTCATACACCACAACCCCGAAATTAATTGAGAGAATGGAGCGAGATTACAGAGAAATGGCTAAGAATGCATTGAAACAGTGTGACAGACTGGACGAAGAATACAAAAAGAGATTGGCTGAATGTGACTATGTTATTGAAGATGAGGAAGAAATACTCCCTTAACTCATTGTAATAAAGCCTGAAAGGCTTTTTACTTGGTGTCCGTAGCTCAGCAGGTGTCAGATTGTGATTCTGAATGTCGACGGTTCGACTCCGTCCGGGCACCCAAAACTAAATTACCTCAAGATATACGTCCTATATTTCCTCTCTTTTTTACAACTTTTTCCGAAAACGTCAGAAACCTATCCAAAACCTTTGTAACTTTGCACAAAAATCGTACAACCATGAACTGCATCTATCACATCTATGGTCCCTATCAAGTCTATGGCTTCTATGAAATCTATAGCATCTATAAGCATCAACTTTAAACTTTAAACATTAAACTTTAAAATAATAAAGACACCATGAACGCACAAGGACAAAAAACCGGCGGACGCCAGAAAGGCACGCCCAACAAGCTCACTGCCTCCATGAAATACCTCACAAAGGCACTCTTTCTTAACAACTACGATCTGCTTGAACAAAGCTTCCAACAGTGTAAACCGGCGGAACGGCTCAACTTCTACGCCAAGATGCAGCCGTACCTCTGCGCACGCGAGACTTCCAACGACAACGGAGGTGAATGGACCATCGGACAGAACATGGAACACCAGTCCATACAGCAGATCGAACTCGAGTCCCTATACCAGAAACTACAGAACGTCGAACTGAGCTACATCAACGCGCTCAACAACTTCCAAAAGACGGCCAACGAACGGTGGAACGACATCAAGGAGCAGATGGCGGCAGCACAAGACTACGGTGTGGAGCAGGAGAACCTGAACAAAATGTTCCAAACCTTGTTCGAACAATACACACAGCAGTACGAACAAAACCATGCCCGACTGGATAAATCTTTCGAAATAACAAGAAGGGACATACAAGCCAAAATCAATGAACAAGAAGAAATGCTCGCCACCAATCCGTCACCAGCCGAAAATACCCTGACAACAGAATCAAACAATCTGGCTGCCGACAGAACCACCCAGCCCGCAGTTTCTCACACTCAACACATTGACCCACACACAGCAGAGGATGCATCACCCACTACCGCTGCCGAATCATCCACATCCACTGTTTCACCTTCCACTCCGGCTGTCGATCCCCCCACACCTTGCACAACATCGTCAGGTTCATCGCTTGCGGACCCACAGACCAGGACTGACACACATCCCAGCAAGCCTGCATCAGGACCGCATACACAAAATCATAAACAACCGCAGCCCCGCAACCCATTCTATGCCAAACTGATACAAAAACGTAAGCCACGAAGGAGCCGCAAATAAAGCATTGTCTATTTTTGTCTACTTTAGACAACCCCACACAACCTCCAGGCTGGCATCCACTATCATTAACCCCGCAAACATCTCCGGTGTGGAGTGGATACTGTCCGCATGGTTTCTTATCTTCATTTAACTTGGATTATTCATAGCCTGAAGCATATTAGACATCCGATGTCTTTTTTCAGTTGATTAAGTCCTAGAACATTTATTTTGTATTGTTTCACCCACCAAACATGCAATATTTTTCGCTACAAAGTGAATGTGGTACATTCAATACCGGACTGCGCCACTCATTCGCTTTTCTGGACAATTGAAGAGGAAAATCGTCAGCCTTACTCAAACGGATAAGAACGGAAAGACATCCCAAATATGTCATGTCAGGGGCTGTGAAACTCACCTCAACCTTCTTTTCAACGGGAATATATCAAAAAAAATTGTTTGACCTTGTTTATCTTGATTTTTTGTAGTAACTTTGCACATGAGAACGTATGTAATTTTTTGATTTTAAGACACATCAATGTTACGAATTTTCTTGCAATTATGCAGGAAATACCTTCTCTTTTTTAACTGTGAATAATCCAGGTTAAACTTTCAGCTCTAAACATTCAGCTGGAATTGTATACGCATTTCTCAGTAATATTAAACTTTCAACTTTCAACATTAAACTTTCAACTTAAGAATATGAACGACTGGAAAAAACGATTGGGGGTGGTCTTCTCCACTAACCCGAATTTTGAATATCAATCTGAACAAACAGAACAGGAGGAGACCCTACTCCCCGAAAAGCAGAAGCTCAGAGTCAATATTGAGAAAAAAGGAAGAGCGGGGAAGGTCGTCACAATCGTCAAGGGATTCGTGGGAAAGGAGGAAGACCTCAAGAAGCTTGAAAAAATGTTAAAGAACAAATGTGGTACAGGGGGATCTTCTAAAGACGGCATTATCATCCTTCAAGGTGAAATGAAGGACAAACTTGTCACGATTCTTAGGGACTTAGGGTATAACGACACAAAATAGTCCTTGATGAACTTTTACCTGACATTGAAGTTTTCTTGAATTTTCCGTATTAAAAAAATATAAAAAATACGGATATAAGAGCAAAAAATCGTATCTTTGCAGCAGATTTAAGATTATATATGTAGGAAGGTGGCTTTTTATGCCACAGAATGGATTTATTTTCAGATACTATGTGTAGGATTATTGCTTTGGCGAACCAAAAGGGAGGAGTTGGAAAAACTACAACGACTATCAATCTTGCGGCTTCGCTCGCTACTATGGACAAGAAGGTGCTTGTCATCGACGCAGACCCGCAGGCTAACGCTTCATCTGGACTGGGAGTCGATATTCAGCAGGTCGAAACTTCTATCTACGACTGCATCATCAGCACCGTGCTTGCTTCAGCCAACAAAAACGAAAAAATGATTGACCCACATGAGGCTATTTATACAACTGACCTCAAAGGGCTCGACATCATTCCAAGCCATATCAACCTTGTCGGAGCAGAAGTGGAGATGATCAATCTCAAAAACAGGGAACTTGTCATCAAAAACATGCTGGCGGCTCTCACACCGGAATACGACTATATTCTTATTGACTGCTCGCCATCACTCGGACTTATTACAACAAACGCACTCACAGCGGCTAATTCGGTCATTATTCCTGTGCAATGTGAGTATTTCGCACTCGAGGGTATCACGAAGTTGTTGCAGACTATCAAAATCATCAAGTCGAAAATCAACCCATCTCTCGAAATCGAAGGATTCCTGCTCACCATGTTCGACTCCAGACTCAGACTCGCTAACCAAATATACGATGAGGTCAAGAGACATTTCAAGGAACTCGTCTTCAAAACGGTCATCCAGAGAAATGTGAAACTCTCCGAGGCACCTAGCCATGGAATTCCATGCATCCTATATGATGTCACTTCTACTGGAGCAAAAAACTATCTTGCTCTCGCAAAAGAACTCATCGACAAATACAACTAAAAAGAACGGTTTATCTATGGCGGTCAAAAAGAAATTCTCTGCGCTCGGAAGAGGACTCGACGCCCTCATCTCTACTGAGGACGTCACCACCAACGGCTCAGACACTATTAACGAAATCGAAATCAGCCTTATTGAGGCTAACCCGAACCAGCCTAGAAGGGAGTTCGACGAGGCGGCACTGCAGGAACTCGCTGACTCTATCAGGGAAATCGGTATCATACAGCCCATCACACTAAGAAAACTGAACAACGGAAAATACCAAATCGTTGCTGGTGAGAGAAGGTGGAGGGCTTCCATGAGAGCTGAACTCAAAACAATACCGGCGTATATCATCAGTGTTGATGAGGAGAAACTCATGGAGATGGCACTCGTCGAGAATATTCAGCGGCAGGACCTCAACCCCATTGAAATCGCTCTCGCATATCAGCAACTCATTGAGCAATATGGACTCACGCAGGAGAGACTTGCCGAAAAGGTCGGAAAGAAAAGGGCGACTGTTGCCAATTTCCTAAGACTGCTCAGACTGCCGGCACCTGTACAGATGGGACTGAGAAACAAGGTCATCGACACTGGACATGCAAGGGCACTGCTGGCTGTGGAAGACCCTAAGCAGCAAATCAAAATCTACAACGACATAGCACAGAAAAACCTCTCGGTCAGAGCCGTTGAGGAATATGTCAAGAAGGTCAAGGACGAACAGACGGGAAAAGTAAACAACGAAAAAAAGAAGGAAGATGACCAGAAACCGGACTTGACGGACATCAAGCTGAAAGCTGACAAATTATTCGGAAAGAATATTACCATCGCATGCGACGCGAAAGGTAAGGGAAAGTTGACTATACCCTTCGACAACATTGAGGAAATCAGACTAATTATCGACAAACTATCCGTAAATGCATAACCGGATGAATAGAATCTGCGGAAAATACTTGTTTTCTATCGCCATCGCATGGTGCTTTGGGCTTTTGGCAAACGCACAAGTGGCAAAGACTGATTCTGCAGAACAACAGGATGATTCCTTGCATTTTGTCTTTCAGGAAGAAAACACTATCCTGGTCGACACCATTAACAACGGCACGCTTCTCATCAGCCATGCCGACTCTGTGGTTGTAGCGGGGAATAAACAAAATGATGTGACATCCGTCCAAAAACAAACTTGGATTCCGGACCCTAAGAAAGCTCTGTGGCTGGCTATCGCTATTCCGGGAGGTGGACAAATATATAACCGCAAGTTCTGGAAACTACCTCTTATCTACGGAGGATTCATCGGGTGCTTCTATGCCATCAGTTGGAACAACACCATGTACAAGGACTATGCACAGGCATACGTGGATATCATGGACAATGACCCCAACACACAGAGCTTCAATAATTTCCTGCCGCCTACTTATGATGTCAACGCCAACCTCGAAAGACTGCAGAATCTTTTTAAGAAGAAGAAGGACTATTACAGGAGATACCGAGACCTCAGTATTTTCATCGCAATTGGAGTATACGCCCTGTCGGTCATCGATGCTTACGTCGACGCAGAACTCTCCAGCTTCGACATCAGCAGGGACCTCAGCATGAAAATCAGACCATCGGTCTTCAGCGACAGGGCTATGACCACCCGAAACTCCAATTCCTACGGAATCAAATGCGCATTTGCGTTCTGAATCCGGGAAACTGACGCTTACGAACATAACACCTAAAATATAAGCATATAAATAAAGAAATTCTATGATTATGAGAAAATTTTTGACAACAGCGACTTTGGCTTTGGCAATCACGACCGGGGCAGGGGCACAAAACTATAGTTTCAATTATAGCGGGAATAACGCCGAATCTGCTACTGATGCGAATGTGATGCCGTCAAGCGAAGTGCTGATGCAGGATTATAACAACAGGACTTATCTCAGGGAAAACGTCAGCTCAAGAAGCATCGTAAGAACTTCTGATGCCAGCGACCTGACCATTGAGCAGAGACTCAAGAGAATCCAGACTACGATGGACCTGCCGCTCAACGACATCACAAGGGGATACATCGACAAATATGCGAACAAGATGAAACGATCCATCGGAGTCATGCTCGCATCCATGAACTTCTACAGACCAATATTCGAGGACGCGCTTGAAAGATACGGACTGCCCTATGAGCTGGAGTTCCTACCGGTAATCGAGTCTGCGCTCAGGCCTACCGCCACTTCACCGGTCGGTGCGGCGGGACTTTGGCAGTTCATGCCGTCAACCGGTAAACATTACGGACTGAAAATCAATACTCTCGTAGATGAGAGAAGAGACCCCGTCAAATCCACTGACGCAGCATGCAGATACCTCAAGGACCTCTATAACCGCTTCGGAGACTGGAGCCTCGCCATCGCAGGATATAACTGCGGAGAGGGAGCCGTTCAGAAAGCGCTCGCTAGGGCAGGTGGTAAGGAAGGAAAGACTTTCTGGGACATCTACAAGTACCTGCCTAAAGAAACCAGAGGATATGTACCGGCCTTTGTCGGAGCTACTTATATCATGAACTATTACTGCGAACACGGAATCACTCCTATGATGGCGTCACTGCCGGAAAGAGCGGACACCGTCGTCGTGAAGAAGGATATCAGACTCTCTAAGGTCGCTACCGCTTGCGGGGTTTCTGTCGACCAAATCAAGGCGCTCAACCCCCAGTTCAGACAAGACATCGTTCCGGCCAACTATGCCATCATGCTGCCGGCTGAGGCGGCTGTTGAGTTTGCGGGGAAACAGGAGGATATCTATAACAACTATTCCACTGGAACTAACTATGCCATGAATGAGGCATATTCAAGCTACTCTTCTTCTTATAATTCTTATAAGAAAAGAGGATATTATCACAGACGACGCAGATAATTACAGCATATCATCAGGGGTGGTCCCGTTCGGACCGCCCTTTAATCTTTTACCAAGCACAAACAACCTCAAATCAGTATGATCGACGAAAAGTACGGCAAGGAAGAAAATGAGGATGAAATGGTGGATCAAGCGTTCCAACATCTGCTTCAGTCATACCTCAACACAAAACACAGGAAGAAAACCGACATCATCCAAAAGGCATTCAATTTCGCCAAATATGCACACAAGGGGGTGAGGAGGCTTTCGGGGGAACCATATATCATGCACCCTATTGCCGTGGCACAAATCGTTTGTTCCGAAATCGGACTCGGAAGCACGTCCATTTGTGCAGCACTGCTTCATGATGTCGTCGAGGACACTGATTATACCGTTGAGGATATCGAGAACATGTTTGGAAAGATTATCGCACAAATCGTCGACGGACTCACTAAAATTTCAGGAGGTATTTTCGGGGAAAACGCATCGGCACAGGCCGAGAACTTCAAGAAACTACTCATCACTATGAACGACGACATCAGGGTCGTCGTCATCAAGATTGCGGACAGGCTCCACAATATGCGCACCCTCGGGTCACAGCCTAAGAACAAGCAGTACAAGATTGCGGGGGAGACACTCTACATCTATGCGCCTATCGCACACAGGCTGGGACTCAACAGAATCAAGAGCGAGCTGGAGAACCTCAGCTTCCAGTATGAGCACCCGAAGGAATACCAGGAAATCATCGACAAACTCAAGGACACCGAGGAAAAACGTAACACTCTCTTCGAGAACTTCACCCGACCGATCACTGCGGAATTGACCAGAAGGGGAATCAACCACGTCATCAAGGCCAGGGTCAAGACACCCTATTCCATCTGGAGGAAGATGGAAACAAAACACGTCAATTTCGATGAAATCTACGATATACTTGCCGTCAGAATCATCTTCGAACCGAAGGACGAGGAAAATGTGCTGCAGGAATGCTTCAATATCTATGTGGCCATGTGCAATTTCTATAAGTCGCACCCCGACAGGCTCAGGGATTGGGTGTCACATCCTAAGTCCAATGGATACAGGGCTCTGCATGTCACGCTCATGTCCAACGAGGGGGAGTGGATTGAGGTTCAGATTCGCTCCAGGCAGATGGACGAGATTGCGGAGAAAGGATATGCGGCTCACTGGAAATACAAGGACGGAGACGGGATCAGCGGAGAGGGAAAGAGTGAGGCCGAACTTGAGAAGTGGCTCACCACAATCAAGGAAATCCTCGACGACCCACAGCCCGACGCCATGGACTTCCTCTCTACTATCAAACTCAACCTCTTTGCGTCTGAAATATTCGTCTTCACTCCTAAAGGGGAAATCAAGACGCTCCCGGCTGACAGCACTGTCATCGATTTTGCCTTCTCTATTCACACCATCGTCGGATCTCATTGCATCGGAGCCAAGGTAAACCATAAGCTTGTATCCGTCAGCCATAAACTCAAGAGCGGTGACCAAGTGGAAGTCGTCGTAGGGAAGGAACCAAAGGTGAAGAAGGAGTGGCTCAAATTTGCCAAGACGGCTAAGGCATCAAGCAAAATTCAAAGCGCGCTCAGAAAGGAGGAAAAGGAAAAAAGAAAGAAAGGAGAGGAAATACTCAAGGAATTCTTCAACAAGGAGGACCTCACTTACAGCAGCGTGGCTGTGGAACGGATCATAAAAATCCATCAGCTGGAAAACAAAGAACAATTGTTCCTCTATCTTGGGGAGAACAAAATCATACTCGGTTCCAAGGAGGTAGATGCCGTCAAGCAGCATAAGCAGGGAAGGGGATGGAAACGTCTCATTCCGTTCGGAAGAAAAAAAGACGACACGCAACAGCAAACTCAGGAGATTAAGCAGGATGCTCCGGTCATCAATAAGAAGAAAGGGGTGGTCATCAGCGACGACAACTACCAGAAATACTGTGCACTCGCTGACTGTTGCAACCCCATACCCGGAGACTCTATTATGGGGTATGTCAATGAGAAGAATCTCATCACCGTTCACAGGCTCAGCTGTAAGGTGGCTGAGAAACTCAAGGCTAACCACGGCAACCGAATCGTCGAGGCGAAGTGGAACATGAGTGGTACTGTCAGATTCCCCGCCACGATTTTCATCGACGGACTCGACCGGATTGGTGTGCTCAACGAAATCACACAAATCATATCTGCGGAACACAATGTCAACATCAGGAAACTCATCGTGGAAAGCAAGGAGGAAATGTTCAATTGCAATATCCTTATGCTCGTAAGAAACCTCGATGAGGTCAACCAAGTCATACAAAGCCTCAAGAAAATCGAAAACGTGGGAAACGTAACCCGTATCTGACCCGGTCTCTGTCCGGTCTGATACAGACAGCTATTATCAATCTCTGTCAAATCCAATCAAATCCTATCCTATCCTATATAATCCTATCCAATCCTATAAAAGATGAAAAAAACTATACTTTTTACATTGATGCTCCTTTGTGCCATGCCGGACATGCTTTCGGCACAGGACTACGACATCAAACATGCGGTTCAGCAAAACGTGCCCCTCGACTCCATACGAATGAGCGACCCATTCATCTTCCCTGACGAGAAGTCTCAGACTTATTATATGACAGGCACGGGAGGAATGCTGTGGAAAAGCAAGGACTTGGCACTATGGGAAGGACCATACAGACCGTTCAAAATCAACCCGGAATCCTGGATGGGACCGAAACCGATGGTGTGGGCGGCTGAAATCCATCAGCATAACGATAAATACTATTATTTCGCCACATTCACTAACATGGCGGTGAATATCGATACCGTTGACTGCAATATCATTCCGAGAAGGGCTTGTCACGTGCTCGTCAGCGATCAGCCGGAGGGACCATACGTGCCGGTCAGCGACAAGGACTATCTGCCAGCCGACAAACCGACGCTTGACGCAACGCTATGGATCGACCTGGATCAGAAACCTTATATGGTTTATTGCCACGAATGGCTGCAGAACAGGAACGGTACAGTCGAAAAAATCCAGCTGGCAGACGACTTCTCTACGACAGTCGGACAACCCAAAATCCTTTTCAGGGCCAACGAGTCGCCTTGGAGCAGGGAGACAACTGACGACCATTCTGTAAAACCAAACAAGGTCACCGACGGACCATTCCTCTTCAGGACTTCCTCTGGAAAGCTGGGGATGATTTGGACTAGCTGGATTAGGGATGTCTACACACAGGGAGTGGCCTATTCACAGTCGGGAACGCTCGACGGACCATGGCTTCAGGAACCGGAGCCCATCACACCGCCTAATTTCGGACATGGGATGCTGTTCAAGACCTTCGACGGAAGGACTCTCATGTGTATCCATAGTCATAAGAAGATATCACAGGACAACGTCGACCGCAGGCCGCATCTGTTCACTGTCAGCCTTGTTGGAAGCAAACTGCAGGTGCTCCAGGAATATAAGCCGGGGGAACAACCGTAAAAAACGGAGCGCCTTCCTGCAATGCCCATCCGATCCTTCATCGGAATCCTGGTCTGCAAGGCTGATTCTTCATTTTTCATTCTTTATTCCTTATGATTTTCATTCTTTATTCCTTATGATTTCTAAAGCAGGCAAGTGTTAATATTCCACCTTTGTCTGCTTTTATTATGCTATACCCCTTCCAAACGTTAAACGCATACGATTAAACGTTAAACGGACTTCTCCAAATGTTAAACTATTTCAAATACATGATTTAATTATTGTGAAATATTTTGTCGGGTTTAAACTTTTCTATAATTTAGCGGTCGAAAAGTTAAATTCTTTCCGATTTTAACATATCGGATAATATAAATTAATAATTTGATATATAAAAACAATTTAAACAATAACCTATTTAACTATTATGAAACAGTCTTTTAAAAGATTTTATGGCATCGTCATTGCCATCGCACTTCTGTCGGGAGTGACGGGTGCGTTTGCTTTCTCATGGGTGGGAAAAGCATGCGGAGACATTGAGTTTCCAAGTGACAACGTGAAAATCACAAACACGCTTTTTAAGGAATCTGCCATTAAGGGAACACCCGTGCAGCCGGTCGACCTCACTGAGGCTGCCGAGAAGGCATGCCCGGCCGTTGTCTACATTAAGGTGACTATCGGAGGAAAAACCCAGACCATTGACTATTACGATCCCTTTGAGGACTTCTTCGGCGACTTCTTCGGAAGAGGCAACGGAGGCGGAAGCCAGAAACGACAGATTCAAACACCGAAGCAGCAAGGAGCTGGATCGGGTGTCATCATCTCAGAGGATGGATATATCGTCACGAATAACCACGTAGTGGAAGGAGCGGAGGAAATCACCGTCACGCTCAACGACAACCGTGAGTATGACGCACGTGTCATCGGACTCGATGCCACCACGGACCTCGCACTCATCAAGGTCGATGCTAACGAGCTGCCGGCCATCACTATCGGTGACTCGGACGCTCTCAAGGTCGGAGAGTGGGTACTCGCTATCGGAAACCCCTTCAACCTCACGTCAACCGTCACCGCGGGTATCGTCAGCGCAAAGGCGCGCCACGTCGGTGGATCTCAGAACGGTATTGAGTCTTTCATCCAGACGGATGCGGCCATCAACCAGGGTAACAGTGGTGGTGCGCTCGTCAACGCCAGGGGAGAACTCGTCGGCATCAACGCCATGCTATATAGCCGCACAGGTTCCTTCACCGGATATGGCTTCGCTATACCTGTGTCTATCATGAAGAAGGTCGTGGGCGACCTGCAGAAGTACGGTACTGTACAGCGTGCGATGCTCGGTGTCTCTGGTATGGATCTCCATAACTATATCGATGCTCAGAAGCAGAAGGACGAGAAGTTCAACAAGGACTTCGGTACTAACGAGGGAGTATATGTGGCTGAGGTTATCGAAGGTGGTGCGGCAGCTGCGGCTGGACTCAAGGAGGGAGACGTCATCACGGCTCTTGGCGACAAGAAGGTGACTAAGATGTCTGAACTGCAGGAGGCTACTACCAAGTACAGCCCGGGTGAGTCGGCTACCGTCACATTCATCCGCGACAAGAAGGAGAAGACAGCCAAGATCACCTTCCGCAACGAGAAGGGTAACACCAACGTAGTGAAGTCACAGAAAATCGACGTTCTCGGTGCTGAGTTCAAGGAAATCACCGATGCGCAGAAGAAGGACTTCAACCTCTCATATGGTGTGCAGGTGACCAACCTTAAGGACGGAATCCTCAAGCAGGCTGGAGTGCCGGAGAAGTTCATCATCCTCAAGTGCAACAACCAGCTCGTAAAGTCCGTAGCTGACCTCGAGAAGATTTTCCGTAACGCACAGACCTCTGAGGAACAGACCCTCTGGATCTACGGAAAGACTCCGGCAGGACAGCCTCGTAGCTTCGCCGTACAGCTCGGAGAGGAGTAATCCTAACTATATCCAATCCCTATTACAAATTATAACAGAGCCGGAGTACCTCAATCACCAGGTGCTCCGGTTCGCTTTTCCATTCTTCATTCTTCATTTTCATTCTTCATTTTTTATTCTTCATTTTTTATTTAATCCTCTTCATTCTACATTCAAATCTTTCTTTTTCAGTAAATCTCATACCCAAAAAATAAAAACTGAGTGAAGTTTGGCTTTTTTTCCAATTCTTTTTTGTAACTTTGCAAAAATATATGCTTTTAAAAGCGAATCTAAGTTTTTTTAATGTGAATCTTATGAAGAAACTGATGTTTTTCGTGGCGCTTGCCCTATCTCTGATGTTTTTCTCTAATGGATGTACATCCCTCGAAAAGAATGTGCTGTATCTGCAGAATAGCGACTCGATTGACCTGTCGCTTGCCAAGGGACTATACGACGCCAAGATCATGCCGAAAGATGTACTGAAAATCTATGTCATCACACCGGAGAACACGGAGGTGTCACGTATGTTCAACATGACACGTGCCAACATCGGAGGTTCTCAGAGTGGTGCATCTACCATCGACTATCAGGTGTCGAACGACGGAAAGATCAATTTCCCCATCCTGGGCGAAATATATGTCAAGGGCATGACCATCAATGAACTGCAGGATTATATCGCCGGCCGTCTTACTGGCACTTATCTTCGCAACAGACCTGTAGTCACCGTAGAGATGGAGAGCTTCAAAATCACTGTGCTCGGTGAGGTTGGAAAGCCGGGACAATACACCATCTCCAAAGGAAAAGTCAATATCTACGAGGCTCTCGCACTGGCCGGCGACATGGGAATGCAGGCCAAGAGAGACGAAATCAAGCTCGTCAGGGAGGATGCCAACGGCAACAAGAATATCTACATTCTTGATCCTACGTCGGCTGATATGATAAACTCACCGTTCTATCAGCTCCAACAGAACGACGTGCTCTATGTACGTCAGAACAACGCCAGGATTCGTAACTCCCGTCTTAGCTCGGAGGTTACCGTCTGGTTCTCCAGCTTGTCGTTGCTCATGTCAGTCACGGCATTCCTTATCAACCTTCTCAAGAAATAATTCTTAAAACTCATACAACGATGGAAGCCACGAAGTTGACCTCCACGACAATCTGCAAGTGGCATGTCGCTCTGGCGATATGCTGCTTGTTTGCTTTCGGGGCATGTCAGAATGAGCCCGAGGGAGATGACTTGTTCACTGCTACGGGAAAAACAATCGACAATTTCATTCTCGAGGACGAACAGCTCTCCTCGTTCCATTATATCTTGGAAAGAATCGGACTTGACAAAAGGCTGGGGGCATGGGGGGGATACACATGCTTTGCGCCTGACAACAGGGCTGTCAAAGACTATATCGACAGCCTTTGGAACGACCCTGACGCACGCCTTCCCCATAACGGGCTCAGGGAAAACTCGCTCGAGGGGTTGACCGACAGCCTCTGTCACGACATTGCTGAATACCACCTTATCAACGGTGCTTTTTCTATCGTGGGACTCGCGGAGTCATCCGGTAATCTCAACACAGCCCTCGGAGTCACAGTCGCTACAAGGGTGGAGAACGGCGACACCTACATGAACAACGCACGGATCGTCTCGCCGGACCTCAAGGCGGTCAACGGCATATGCCATGTGCTCGACCGGGTGATTGCACGCTCAACAAGGCTTATCGCTGACGAACTCGACCATATAGAGGGGTTCTCAATCTTCACAGAGGCTTTCCATCTCACGGGCATGGACCAACTGCTCAAAAAGGTGGATAAGGGGAAGGTCTTTACCATCAACGACTATTGGGATGTCAGCGAGTACACCGGTGTGAAAACGGAGACGCTCTACTGGCCGGAGACATGCAGGGTGGGCTATACCATACTCGCCGAGTCGGACAAGGTCATGGAGAAAAACGGGATACATTCCCTGGAGGATTTGATTGATTATGCCAACAGGCAGTATGCCGATTGTTCTGGATGGTACGACTATGTCAATGAGAAGGGAATCGCTATAAGCACAGGGAGCGACTACACGAATCAGTGGAATGCGCTCAATATGTTCGTCAGGTACCATATTCTCTATGCCGACATGGCCAAGGGGCAGTTCGTGTTCGAGAAGGGGTCTGACCCTAGCTGGAACTACAACAACACGCTCTGCGGTGGAGAACCTTACGACTATTATGAGACGTTTCTGCCCAATACCCTCATAAAGGTGTGGGAACCGCAGGCATATGCATGCGGAACAAGTACAGACGGGTCCAGCAAACACTTGTACGTCAACAGATACAGACCGAATAACACGCTCACTGATGAGGTCGGGACGCTTGGCTCGAAGGCCATGCACGGTACAATCCGCGAGAAGATCCGAATCGACACATCGCTCGACCGGCAGGCCTACAATGGCCATATCCATGCCATCACCGATATGCTTGTCTATGACTGGGGCGTCAAGAATGAGGTGCTGCACGAAAGAATGCGGTTCGATGCGGCCAACTTCCTGCCGGAGCTCATCAACAACAAGGCGAAATTCCTGACCACGGCCGAACTCAGCGTCATGAACGGGGGTGGGGAAGGGCTCCGTATGGCGTTTCCTATCGACTATTTTGATAACGTCAGATGCTATAACGACAACAACAAGTTGCGCTACACCCTCCGGTCCAATTACCGCTCATGGGAGTCCGACACGTTCCAAGGATGGGGAAACTACGACCTGGCCATCAAGCTTCCCCCTCTGCCAACCGGCACTTACGAGATGAGGATTGTGTACTATCCATGGCCGCTTGGAGGATTCATGCAGTTCTATATGGGCACATCCACTGACAGGTCCACCATGACGCCGCTCGGACTGCCGCTGGATGTCCGGATTGAGTCCAGGGAGGAAAGTATCGGATGGACACCGTCCGACCAGGAGGAGGACATGGGCATTGAGTCCGACCGCTCATTGAGAAGCCGTGGATATATGCGTGGTCCGTTCTCTTATCGCGGACATGGCTCTGAATGGCAGGAACAGACAACGGGACTCGGGAACTGCCGCACGGACGGTAACGTGCTCATCAGAAAAATCATCACCACCCAGCTTTTCAGACAGAGCGACGACCACTGGTTCCGGATCAAGAACATGCTTTCGGACGGAGACGCACAGAAATGGCAGCTTGACTTCGTTGAGTTCATTCCTGTCGACGTGCTCAACAACGACCAGTTCCAGGAAGACTGGATGTAGCCGTAATGGCTGTGCCGGCTGAGTGATGTCGGGTGTCAGGACTCCCTGGAATATCCTTCCAGTTTCTCTGGAATGTCTGGAACTTCTAGGATGTCTAGATTTTCTAGATCTTTTAGAATATCTAGTTCATACAGTCCCTGGGACAATTGCTTCTCGTTTGATTTAATCCTTATAGAAATCAATATTCTCACGGGTCAGAAGATCGATGGCCATATAGTGGTTCCGGTTTTGCTTGTAGTGGAGCACACAAGCGTTGATCATCGTCCGGATACAGTTCAGTCCTTGGCGCATCGGATGCTGGGCTATCAGGAAGTCAACGCTGCCGTCCTTGATGCAAGCCACATTGGCGTCAATGGCGTCATATCCCAGGAGGGTGACATGGGGATGCTGGGGCATCTCTTTCTTCAGGAAGTTGGCTATCGTGTGGATGGAGGAGTTGAACGACAGGCCGTGGTAGATGTCCTTGTGCTTCGTGAAGAAGTTCTTTAACCGTTCCTTCACGCCCACCTTGTCGTAGACAAACAGACTCAGCTCTACGATTTCAGTCTCTGGACTGTGGGTTTCCATGTACTTACGGAAACCCAACTCTCGGTTCAGCTGCTGACGGCTGGCCACACGCCCTTCACCCATCAACTTGAATAATGCCACCTTCTTAGCTCCAGCAGCCGCCATGAGGATGATTCTTGCGGCAAACTCACCGCTGCGGTTTGAGTCCTGTCCGTAGAATGCGACGGGGTTGAATTCAGGCCAGTTTGAGTCAATCAAACCATAAGGCACCTCGTTCATCTCCAGCTTGTCCACGAACTTGCGCATGATGTTATAGTTGAAGATGGGTCCTATCACTACCGCAAACGGTTCCCAGTCCAAAAGTAGCTGTGTCTGCACCTCAAAGGAATTGTCGTTGAACGGGTCGTACCGGAATATCTGATAGGAGATTTTGAAGTCGCTGTAACGGCGGAGTCCGTCCTCCAGTCCTTGCTCTACGCGTGCCCAGTAACTGTCCACCTCATGCATCGGAAGGATGGCGGCGATTTTATAGATTTTGTTGCTCGCCAACGCGCTGGCATAGTGGTTCGGGACGTAGTTCAGCTCACTCAACGCGCGTTCAACCTTCTCACGGCTCAGTTCCGACACGTTCGTTCGGCCGTGCAGAACCCTGTCCACTGTGCCAACTGACACTCCGGCACGCTCTGCGATATCCTTTATCCTTACTTTTGAATGTATTTCCATGTCCTTTTATAAACTTTTTGCTATATCCGTTGCCAAAGTAACTATACTTTTCACTATTCACTTAAATATTATAATTTTATCACAAAGTTATGCATTTTTTTTGCCTTTTGCAAGGTTATTATGACTATCTTTACGTTTTTTTTCGAAAAATAGTCGAAATCATCGGTTTTCTGAAAAATAATCATTAACTTTGCGAAAATATACTAACTTAAATTGTAAAATAAACTATGGCAAAAATCGTGACTATGGGCGAAATCATGCTTCGCCTCTCACCGGAAGGTAACTATCGTTTTATCCAGACTGACAAGTTCAATATCATTCCTGGCGGCGGCGAGGCTAACGTGGCTATCTCTTGCGCCAACTACGGACATCAGTCAGTCTTCGTATCTAAACTTCCCAAGCACGAGATTGGTCAGATTGCGGTCAACGCCCTTCGTCGTTATGGGGTTAACACGGACTTCATCGCACGCGGAGGTGACCGTATCGGACTTTACTATGCTGAGACAGGCGCATCTATGCGTCCGTCTAAGGTCATCTACGACCGTGCCCACTCTTCTATCGCTGAGGCATCTCCAGAGGACTTCGACTTCGACAAGATTTTCGATGGTGCTGACTGGTTCCACTGGTCAGGCATCACTCCAGCTATCAGCGACGCAAGTGCTGAGTGCCTCAAGCAGGCCTGTATCGCCGCAAAAAAACATGGTGTCACCATCAGCTGCGACCTGAACTTCCGCAAGAAGCTTTGGACCTCTGAGAAGGCCATCTCCATCATGCGCCCGCTCATGCAGTATGTCGATGTTTGCATCGGAAACGAGGAGGACGCAGAACTCTGCCTTGGCTTCAAGCCTGATGCAGACGTTGAAGGTGGAAAGACGGACGCAGCCGGCTATGAGGGCATATTCAAGGCCATGGCAAAGGAATTCGGCTTCAAGTATGTGGTCAGCACCCTTCGCGAGAGTTTCAGTGCTACTTATAACGGCTGGAAAGCCCTTATCTACGACGGTAAAGAGTTCTACCAGTCGAAACGCTATGACATCAACCCTATCATCGACCGTGTTGGCGGTGGTGACTCCTTCTCGGGCGGTCTCATCCACGGTCTTCTGACCAAGTCCAACCAAGGCGAGGCACTTGAGTTTGCCGTTGCCGCTTCTGCCCTTAAGCACACAATTCCTGGCGACTTCAACCTTGTCAGCATCGAAGAGGTGGAGTCTCTTGCCGGTGGTAACGCAAGCGGGCGTGTACAGCGATAAGCCCCCAAACCATCCAATGGTGAGATAAAAAGTAAATCATAAAAACGAAATAATAAATGGCAAAATTTGATAAGCTGGCCGTTATGGCCAAAATCGGTGAGACGGGCATGGTTCCTGTCTTCTACCACAAGGACCCGGAGGTGGCAAAGCAGGTGATAAAAGCTTGCTACGAGGGTGGTGTTCGTGCCTTTGAGTTCACAAACCGTGGTGACTTCGCGCATGAGGTGTTCGCTGAGTGTGTGAAATTCGCAGAGAAGGAATGCCCGGAACTTGCCCTCGGAGTTGGATCCGTGGTCGACGCACCAACAGCAGCCCTCTATATTC
>FLNV01000794.1_pt1 | contig 18432 bp, 10 predicted proteins | sample 1140351 | NCBI WGS metagenome assembly FLNV01 (sample SAMEA3878207, study PRJEB12797) | bioreactor metagenome | biome: Moose rumen | place: Sweden | collected 2011-10 | reverse complement strand
GCCAGAGGTCTGCGAATGGGTACGCAGAGCCATCGACTTGGAATTCTTGGCGCCGAACATCTTCGTTATCTTTGCCCACAGCAAGCGACCGGCACGCATCTTGGCTATCTCCATAAAGTGATTGGTGCCGATGGCCCAGAAGAACGACAGGCGCGGCGCAAAGGCATCGATGTCGATGCCGGCGTTGATGCCAGTGCGCAGATAGTCCATACCGTCGGCCAGGGTGTAGGCCAGCTCGATGTCGGCCGTGGCACCTGCTTCCTGCATGTGGTAGCCAGAGATGGAGATAGAGTTGAACTTCGGCATCTTCTGCGATGTGTATTCGAAGATGTCGGCGATAATCTTCATCGAGAATGCGGGCGGATAGATATAGGTGTTGCGCACCATGAACTCCTTCAGAATGTCGTTCTGAATGGTTCCGGCCATTTCCTCGAGCTGTGCTCCCTGCTCCAGTCCGGCTACGATATAGAAAGCCAGTATGGGCAGCACGGCCCCGTTCATGGTCATCGAGACCGACATCTTGTTCAGGGGTATTCCGGCAAAGAGCACCTTCATGTTCTCCTCGTTGCAGATGGAGACACCGGCCTTGCCAACGTCGCCCACCACGCGTGCGTTGTCGGGGTCGTAGCCGCGGTGTGTGGGCAGGTCGAAGGCCACAGAGAGGCCCTTCTGTCCGGAGGCCAGGTTGCGGCGGTAGAAGGCGTTCGACTCTTCGGCCGTCGAGAAACCGGCATACTGCCTGATGGTCCACGGGCGGAAGGGGTACATCATCGAGTACGGGCCGCGCAGGTAGGGAGGTATGCCTGCGGTGAAGTCCAGATGTTCCATGCCTTCCAGGTCTTCCTTTGTATAGACTGGGCGCACCTCTATATGCTCTGGTGTCTTCCAGTCGGCTGTTATGTTGTTGTCTTTGATCCATTGCCGTCCGTCGGTTTGGCGTATTCCGGCATAGATGTCTATATCTTTGAATTGCTTTCTCATATCAGATTCCAAGCTTCTGGTTATACTCTTTCATGGTTTCCAGCACATTGCAGCGCACGTGAATATAATTCTCTATGCCGGCAGCCTTCAGGTCGTCCATGCAGGCGGGAGCGCCAGCCACGACAAACATGGCGCGGCCATCAAGGTACTTGTATGCCGGAATGGCATACTCGGCATACTCGTCGTCGCTTGAGCAGATGACAACCACGTCGGCCTTGGCAGCAAGGGCGGCATCGACGCCCTCTTCCACGGTCTTGAAGCCCAGGTTGTCAACCACCTTCCAGCCTGCCGTGGCGAGGAAGTTGCAAGAGAACTGAGCGCGCGCCTGACGCATGGCCAGGTTGCCTATGGTGAGCATGAAAGCTGTGGGCACGCGAGTCTCCTCGGTGTGTATGCGCAAGTCCTCAAAGTCTGCAGCCAGACGGGTGGTCTGCAGCTTCTTGAACGGGGCCTCCTCGCTTGCGGCACAACCACAAGCCGCACTGCCAACGGGACGCTTGCCGTCACTCTTCTCCGTGAAATTGGGGAACTGGTTGGTGCCCAGCAGGAACTCCTTGCGCTTGGCTGCGTCGCCGTGGCGCTTCTCGTTGGTCTGGTTGATGTCGTCTTGCACGAGGCCCTTCTTCACAGCCTCGAGGAAGCCGCCCTCGGCCTCTGTCTTCAGAAACAGCTTCCATGCCTCGCGTGCCAGCGCGTCGGTCAGGTGCTCGATGTAGTATGAGCCGGCCCCCGGATCGACGATGGTGCCGAAGTGGCTCTCCTCCTTGAGCAGCAGCTGCTGGTTGCGCGCTATGCGCTCGCTGAAGTCGGTGGGTGTCTCATAGGCCACGTCGAACGGTGTGACCACCATCGAGTGGATGCCGCCCAGGGCGGCCGACATGGCCTCGGTCTGCGAGCGCAGCAGGTTGACATAGCTGTCGTAGATGGTCAGGTTGTAGGTCGATGTGGTGGCGTTGATGATGGCCTTGCAGCTGTCGTCGCTCTTGGGCTCGTATTGCTTCACTATCTGTGCCCAGAGCAGACGCATGGCGCGGAACTTGGCTATCTCCATGAAATAGTTTTCGGACACGCCCATGTAGAACTTTATCTTCCCTGCGGCCAGGTCGGCCGGCACGCCGGCGTCGGTCAGCTGCTGCATATACTCGTTGCCCCAGCTCAGGGCGTAGCCCAGCTCCTGCACGATGTACGCTCCGGCGTTGTTCAGCGTCTCGGTGTGTACCATCACGCAACGCAGGTTGGGGTAGTCCTTCAGCTTCTCTACCAGCTGTGGCCCCACGGCCAGCAGCTCTGTGGTGTCCTTGCCCTTGAGGAGCATCTTCTCAATAGGGTCGAAGCCCACGCCGCCGACAATCCTATCCTTGGCGTAGCCATGACTCTCGAAATAGCTAACCAGCAAGTCGGCCAGCTCAAGCACATGACGCGGACACGTGCGGTAGCTCACCTCTATGCAGTCGAGGTAGAGGCCATCGAGCAGCTGTTCTACATACTCCTTGCTGACACAGTGGCCGGGAATGCGGAAACCGAGCGAATCAACGCCACGGTTCAGAATGTCCTTAGCCTTGGCATTAGCCGCCACAGGGTCGTCGGCCTTGATGTTCTGGCGGACATACCACTGGTTGTCCGTCTTCTTGTTGCCACGCACGAAGGGAAACTCACCCGGCAACGAGTCGGGAGTCTTAAGATCCTTCAGGTCTTCGCGGCGATAGAAGGGCTGCACACTGAAGCCCTCGTTGGTGCGCCACACCAGGCGTTTCTGGAAGTCGGCTCCCTTCAGGTCCACCTGTATCTTGTCAAGCCACTCTTGTGTGGTGGGTGCGGTGAACTCCTGGAAGAGCCGTTCTTTTTTTTCTGCCATAGCAGTTAAAGGTTAATTTGTTAAGGTTGAATATTGTGTATTGATGTTATCACTTTACAATCATCTTGCGACCATTCTGGATATAGAGTCCGTGGCGTGCCTGGCTGACACGCTGACCCTGCAGGTTATACACAGCGTTGGAGCGACGGCTGGCGTCCTCTGCGCCACGGCCTGCTATCTCGTCGATGCCGTCTTGCACACCTATGCCCACACGGGTCTTGAATTCCTCAGGAGCACCGCTGAACACTTTCTCCTTGGCGTATGCAGCTGCCTCCTCAGCGGTCAGTATGGTCTCATACTGCTTGTTGCCGCTGCTGTGGGTGAAATTAATCACATTGGTGCTGGGGCTGACAACGTTGCCGTTGGCATCCATGGTGTTGTACTCCTTGAAGCTGTCGGCAGCCGAGTTCATGCCTGCCACGGTGAAACGCGAACTGGCAATCTTCGATGGCTGCTTGAGTGTGGTGTTCAGCCAAGCCAGACCTGAGTAGCTGCCCCACGAGCGGCCCCAGTTGAAGGTATTGGAGTGGCAGTCAACTGTGCAGTGATCCATAACGTAGCCATACTCCTTGGCACCGTTGGGCGCAGCAATCGTCACGTCGCCCTTACCCTCGGTCAGCTCGCGGCTCTCCAGGTAGAATGTAGTTTTCTCATAGAACACATCGCCACCGCCGCACACAAAGTCAACCAGTCCGTGGATTTCGCACTCGTCGAAGTAGAACTGGCCGCTACCGTTGTTGCTGTAGTAGGTGTCCTGATACGAGAGCATCGTGACCTTGCGACACACGGTGTAGTTGCCCTTGTCCTGCAGGCAGACGGCACGTCCGGCATTGGCAGCAGCCTTGCCCGTTGCAGGATCGTAGTAGGGATAGGTGTTCTTAAGTGTCAAGTTCTCCAGAGTGAGGAATTTGCTCGTGTTGAGCAGTGTGGCCGTCACACCGATGCCTTCGGCAGTCGGCAGGTTCTGAACAACCGCGCCCTCCTGGCTCTCGCCCTTTATGGTGATATTGTCACGACCAATGGTGGTCAGACAGGCATTGCCCAGGTCGTATGTACCATTGGGCAGATAGATGGTCACGGCATCGGTGCCGCCTACACCGTTGGCAGCATCAATGGCATCAAGCAGACTGCTGCCGTCGGCTGCGAACACGGTGAAGACATTGCCCTCGCGGGTGTAGTTGGTGGTCGTTGTGTTAAGGATTGTGATGCCATGCACGTATGTAGTGCCGTTGAAGGTCAGCGTGATAGCGCCCTCCTCACCCTCGTAGGTAAACGAGCCCATTCCACCGTCGGCTTCGGCCTTGGCGGCCACCGACTCGCCGTTGGACACCTCTATCTGCGTGTCGGCTGAGTAAGCACATAGTGTCAGCATGACGGAAGCCTTCTTTCCAACCAGCAGTTCCACCTGATCGCCGCTGCCGAACACCCATCCGTGGTTATTGTAGTAGCGACCGTTGCCGATGGAGTTGAAAGCCTCGTGGTCTTCGTCATAGAAGAACTTATTGGTCAGGTCGAACACATACTTCTTGCTGTCGCTCGGGCCCTCTATCTCTGTCTCTATGGCGTAAAGGTTGATGTTGCCTGTAACAACGTCGGTCACAGCATACTTCTCGCCCACATAGTTGTTCTTGAACCACCCGCGAGCTTTCTTGCCCTCGGAAGAAGTGGCACGTTCAATACTATAAGCAAAGGCACCTATCTGGCTATCCTTCTCCAGAGTCTGCACGCCAATGGTAGTACCGTCGGTATTTATGTAGGTCAGTGTGAAGTCGGGCTTCTGCACCACGTTCAGCACATAGCTCATGGTTGTCTCGCCTGCAGTCACGGGGATAGTCACCTTGCAACTGGTGCCGGTACCGGCATACGTGATGGCTCCCACCTCTCCCTTGGCTGCCGTCACATCGGTCAGCGGGTTGCTCTCGCCCACCATAGCCTGTGTCTTCGACAGCTCGAGCGTTGCCTCATACTGCTCACCAAACACATCGTCAACAGCATACTCCACGCCGTTTATCTTGAAAAATGCCAGAATGGGAACCTCCTTCTCGGTGCCGGTCAAGGTTCCCTCGATGACAATGTCAGAGTAGCCGACGTGCTTCCCGGGGTCGAGGCTGTAGAGATTGATGAGCAGGCCACTGGCACCGTCGCCAGCCGTGGCTCCGCTGATTGTATATGAGAACTCGCTGACAGGATTGGTATCGTTGTCGCGGTTGGCCAGTTTTTCTGTATCCAGCTTTACGGTTGTGCCGTCGGCGTTCTGCCATGAGAAATCCATCTTTCCGCCGTTTGTGCCATAGCGCGTTGCCTTAAAGCTGACCTTCGTTGCCGTGAACATCAGACCAGGCTTAGGCGTGATGAGGAAACGTATGGCATTGCTCTCGGCAGCACTGCTCTCCTTGGCAGCCACGCCGAACCACGTCTGCTCATGCCCCTTGTTGTCCTTGCCATCCAGACTCAGGTTGCTTCCGTATGCCACCTTGCTGGTCAGGAAATAGCCTGCCTCACTGAAAGTGGCTGTCTGGCCGTCGGTGCCATCATGGAACGGGAAGGTGGCCGTTGCGGGCTCGTCGTCGAGCGTGGCAGGCCCCTGTGGGGTCTTCTGCTCCACCTTAATGCTGTAGAGATAGGCTGTTGCAGTGGCCACAACAGCCACATAGCCCTTCGAGGCGTCGCTGCTCTTGGCTGTATAGGCGAAAGTGTTCTGGCCTATTGCGTCCTCGCCGCCCACTGTATAATTAGACTGACCGGGATAGCTGACCACTGTCACGATGTCGCCCGCATTGTTCACAGGAACATCTATCTCTGTGTCCTTGTTGAACTGGGCATAGCCAGCCGAATTATATGCCAGCTTTATATTGGCATCGGCCACGGCAGCCTTCACGGCCAGCGCAACACCATCCACGTCCGACTCCACCGTGCCCGTGGCATTGGTGCCCTGGATATTGGTACTGGTTATCGAGGCGGGAATTCCGTTCTGCCAGTCCCATTGGGCCGTTATGTCTTCTGCGCCTGCCTTGGATGCGAACATAGCCAGAATGCTCAGCAGTGATAACTTCAGTAGTCTGTAATTCATAATGATTTAGTTTTTAGTTAACATATTTGGTATTATTGTAAGCGCTGTAAGCCTCCAAAAGTCCGTGGCAAAGGTACGAAAAAGCGTTATTATGGCCAAATATTTAGCGCATTTTATTTATCACTGCCCGTAGGCGCCTACATCGGCGCCTACATATCTGCGCCATTTGTCGAGCAGAGCCTGCATATCGGCAGGCATGGGCGACGAGAAGTCCATCTGCTCGCCGCTGACGGGATGCTGAAAGCCCAGGGTACGAGCATGCAAAGCCTGTCTCGGGCAGACGGCGAAGCAATTGCTGATGAAGGTGCGATAGACAGCGGTACGCTCGCCACGCAGCACCTGGGTGCCGCCGTAGCGCTCGTCGCTGAACAGCGGATGGCCAATGTGCTTCATGTGGGCGCGTATCTGGTGGGTACGTCCCGTTTCCAAGCGACATTCTACCAGTGTAGTGTAGCCAAACGACTCAACCACACGATAGTGGGTCACGGCAGGCTTGCCCACCGGGCCGTACATAGGAAAGACGTCCATGCGCTGCCGGTCGCGCACGTCACGACCTATGTTACCCGTAATTGTACCCTCGGGCTCGGCAAAGCGTCCCCAGACCAAGGCGTTGTATGTCCGGCGACTGCTGTGGTCGTAGAACTGTCGCCCCAGATAGCTCTTCGCCTCGGGTGTCTTTGCCACCACTAACAGGCCGCTGGTGTCCTTGTCGATACGATGGCAGAGTCCCACCTCGGGCGAGTCGGGGTCGTAGCGAGGGTCGTCCCTCATGTGCCAAGCCAGTGCATGCACCAGCGTCCCGTCGAAATTGCCACAACCTGGATGTACCACCATGCCTGCAGGCTTGTTCACCACCAGCAGCACATCGTCCTCATAGACCACGTCAAGCGGTATGTCCTGCGGCACAATATGCCAGTCGCGCTTCGGACGCTCAAGCATCAGCGTAACGATGTCGCCTGGGCGGACGCGGTAGTTGCTCCTGACCGCCTGCCCCGTCCTGCCCTGAGCCTGGTCGGCAACCGAACAGACAAAGATATGCCCCGTCTCTGCCGCTGCCTGTATGCGGGCGCGGCTGCTATTGGGCATCTGCATTGCCAGAAACTTGTCCACCCTGAGCGGCTGCTGCCCTGGGTCGGCCACATAGCGCTGGTGTTCGTATAGGGGAACGCCGGCAACATCTGTATCTTCTATAGTTTCTATATCTTCTATAGTATCTATAGCAACCGTTTCATCTGCCATACCTGTCTATTGTTCTTCAACCAGGCTATCCATTGGTTCGTATATCTCGTCGTAGTAATTGCCGTCGGTCAGGCCATTGCCTACGAGCAGCTGCAGCGGTGTGTCTATGCTGACGCGTTCACCTGCAGTAACGGGCCGGCCGTTGATCTCCAGACCATAGACCCAGTCTTTCTCGCCTTCCACCTCCTTGTCAGGCAGCAGGCGGAAACCGATGGCCAGCAGACGGACCTGGGCCTCACGGGCACTGCAGTTGTCCACGATGTCGGGTATGGGGAACGACGGCGACGACGTACTGTTGATAGTGACGTAGATATTATGGCCCTGCTTGACCATCATGCCAGCAGCTGGTGTCTGCTGCAGTATCACGCCAGCAGGCCGCGACCGGTTGTAGGCCGAGTCAGATACCGTCAACATAAGCCCTGCACGGTCGAGCCGCTCTATGGCCCGTATCAGCTTCACGCCAGTCAGGTCGGGTACCTTTATGCCTTGGTCATGTCGGGTATATACATTCAAGGCATAATGCACACCCACAACCAACAGGACAACCAACAGGCCCATAGCCAACAGGTTGAGCACAAGATAGCGGGAGAAAATCTTTCCAAGGAATTTGCGCGGAGACATGGTGTATATTTACGATTTATGGATTTGCTGTTTACAATGATTTGCCTTAAACTCTCAGCTTTCACAGCCCCGCTGTGAGCGCGTCGTCGGGTATAATGGTAGAAATGAGCTTGCCGTCAGGTGTGTAGTTGGCATTCTGGCACGCCAGCAGACCGGCCACTATACGTTCCATATCATCGTTGCTCAACATCTGGCCAACGGGTATGGCGGTATTGCGCGCCATGGCTGTTGCAATGATATCTACCACTTGCTGACGGGCGTTCCTACCGTGGCTCATGGCCTCGTCAATAATGTCACGCACAAGGCGGACCTCGCTGGATGCCTCTATGCCAGCAGGCACGCCAGAGAGGGCAAAGCTGCCCTGGCCCAGGTCGGTAATGTCGAAACCTATTTCCTCCAGCTGCGGCAATATCTGCTGCAGCAGTACAGACTCCGACGACTTGAACTCTATCACCTCTGGGAAGAGCATACGCTGCGTAGTGCTGCCCTTCGCAGCCATGAGTCGCTGATACTGTTCATAGCGTATGCGCAGGTCAGCGCGGTGCTGGTCGGTAACCATCAGACCAGAGCCGACAGACGTCAAAATATACTGTCCGCGATACTGATAATGCTGAATGGAACGATCCGACAAGCCTTCGGGCTGCGGGGTGTCAGCTGTACCAACTTCCTGTTTGTCGGGCGTGGGGAAAAGACGTTCCCACCCCTCTGGCATCTTGCTGCTGTACTGCGGAGGGACAAAGCTGGCCCCTGCCTGAGCCATAGTGCCGCCGTCGGTCTGCGCTGGGCGTGGCGTCCTGAAGGGATTGTAGTCGGCATTGTACCGCGGCTGAGGCATGCCTGTCTGTCGCGAAGGGTCGAAAGCAGGTATTTCGGGCGCCCCCTCCTGATCGAAGTCGAGTGCGGTCAGATCGCAAAAGCGACCCAGCGCGTCTCGCACGGCTGCCATCAGTATCTGGAACACAGGCTGCTCGTTCTCAAACTTTATCTCAGTCTTTGTGGGGTGGATGTTGACATCTATCTCGGCCGTCGGCACTGTCAGGTAGATGAAATAGTGGGGCTGTATGCCCTGTGGCAGCAATCGCTCGTAAGCGTTTAGCACCGCCTTGTGGAAATAGGGGTGACGCATATAGCGCCCATTTACAAAGAAGAACTGCTGCGCCCCCTTCTTCCTGCCGCTCTCAGGCCGACAGACAAAGCCGCTGATACCGACCAGACTGGTCTGCACCTCCACGGGCAGCAGTTGCTGTGCCACGTGCTTGCCACAGATATCCACTATGCGCTGCTTCAGCGTACCTGCGCGCAGCTGGCGCAGCTCACTATTGTCGCTCGTCAGAGTGAAATGGATGTCAGGATAGACCAGCGCGATGCGCTCAAAGGCCTGCATGATGTTGTTCAGCTCGGTGGCATTGCTCTTCAGGAACTTGCGCCGTGCCGGCACATTGTAGAATAGGTTCTCAACAAGGAAATTGCAGCCTACAGGGCATCCGCATGGCTCCTGAGCAGTGACATGCGAGGCAGCAAGCGTTATCCGCGTACCTATGTCCTCCTGAGCAGTACGCGTCTGAAGCTCCACCTGTGCCACGGCGGCAATGCTCGGCAGTGCCTCGCCGCGAAAGCCCATGGTCTGCAGCGAGAAGAGGTCGGCCGCCTGGCGTATCTTCGACGTAGCGTGACGCTCAAAGCAAAGGCGTGCGTCGGTCTCGCTCATGCCACGCCCATTGTCGATGACGCGAATGGCTGTGCGTCCGGCATCCGTCACCAGAACCTCTATGTCCTTGGCACCAGCATCGATGCTATTCTCCATCAGTTCCTTGACAACCGAGGCGGGGCGTTGTATCACCTCGCCAGCAGCAATCTGGTTAGCCACGGAGTCAGGCAGCAGTTGGATAACGTCACTCATAGCTCTTCACCATTCCATTTTTTCTTCCCTCTCCAGCGGAAAATGTCATGCCTGTCAACCGGACGTATATAGTCATACCATGCAAATCCCTCTAGGAAGCGTTCCTTGGGCGGTATCTGCGTCATGGGATAAAGCACGCCCTCGGCCTTTGGCATCCATATCGACTCCATCTGCCCCGCCTTCATATACATGCGCATCTTGGTACTCTCGGCGTGGTTCAGCCCCACGTACGAGCTGTCGCTGTCATCGACGGGATAATAGACGGTCATAACATTGTCCACAGCCTCGGCCAGACGGATTTTCCCATCGGTGAAATAGGCGAACATCTCCTTCGACGACACCTGGTTGTAGAGCAGGCTGTCTGGCAGCCTCTCTATGCTGAAAGCGCCGTTGATGACATGGGCATGCTCGATGGTGCTGTCGCGCATGAACACGTCAATGCGCTCACCCACCAGCTGCTGCTGCTGGTTCCACACGATGGGGTCGTGATACATCGTCATGCACGAGTCGAGACTGCTATACACCAGCGAGTCGCACACGCCTTGCACGTCGCGGCGATATGCCCGCACGTGGTGGTAGGCATGCACCATGCGATAGACCGAGTCGGTCCTGATGTTGTATGTGAAGAGCTTCAGCGTATCGGCATGCAGGTATAGCGTGTCCTGCTGCGAATAGTCGATGACCACGGCACTGTCGGTCACCACGGCAAAGCCCGTCGAGTCGGCATAGTAGCCGTAGTTGCCTAAAAGCATGTTGCGATTGGCATGGTCGGTATAGACAATCTGTCCGAAAGCCTCGCTCACCCCCGACTGCTCGTCATGCCATATACTGTCGGCCACGATGGTCTTCTCGCCGTCGCGCAGCACAGAGCGGTCCATCAGCTCTGACACCTTGGTGTCGGTGTGGTAAAAGCCTCGCTCGCTGCGTATTGTGCTGCTGCCCGTGACAATGTCGGTAGGACCGGCTATGCGTGCACGATGGTCGCGCGTATTATAATATAATGTGTCGCCGCGGAGGGTGAAGTCACGATCCACCATGCGGACATCGTAGTAGAAGACGGCCTGCTTGGTGTCGGTGTGGTATTCGCCCCAGTCGCTGGTCAGCGTGGTTCCCTTTTGCACTAGGCGTCCGCCATTCTCATAGTATCCCTCGTTGTACAGCCTGTCGTAGTAGAGCGAATCGGTGTATAGCGTGGCGTCGCGATTGCGCAGCACCACATTGTCCAGAGCCTTCATCAGCTGGTCGTTGCCGTCGTAGTATCCATAGTCGGCCACGAGCGAGAGCGTGTCGCCCTGCACCATACGGACGTTGCCGAAAGCCTCGAAGGAGTTGGTCTGCTCATAGAAATGGGCACTGTCGCACCAGAGCGTGGCCCCCTTGTGGCGGAACTGCACGTTGCCGTCAAGCACCTGGGCATCACCGCGCTGCCAGCGATCATAGAACAGCTCATCGGCATGCACCAGATAGACGCGCTCGGACTCTTCCTTCTGGCGCTGCTGACGTGGCTTTTTCTGCAGGGCACATACTTGTGCTGCCACAACGACCGCCAGCAAGAGTACTATCCACTTTTCTGCTTTCAAGTCTCTCTGATTTTCTTCTCTAAGGAATTATTGGTTTATTTCTAAGGGAATTACAGGGTTTATTTCTAAGGAATTTAGGAATAAAGGACTTTCTTTTATTATAATAATTACTACAACTGTCTAATTGTCTAAATGTCTAAATGTCTATTTAATCCAGCCCTCGTACTCATACTGGCAGTCGCGGTATTCTGGCTTCACGCGTACGTATGTATTGCGTATCTTGTCCACCACCCACTGGTGCAGCTTTTCCTCACGCCTTGCAGCCAACACAACCTCGCGCAAGGTCTGGAAGTCGTCGGCCATAGTGGCGCGGTGGCCGTCGGTGCGGCTCTTCAGCTTCACCACGGCACACTGGGTCTTGCCCTGCTGACTAATCATGCTGAAGGCACGCGACACCTGTCCCACCTTCAGCGTATCGACAACGCGTGCCACCTCTGTAGGCAGGTCCTGCATACGGAACTTCGACGTGCGGCCCTGGTCGTTGGTGTTGGCCATCAGACCGTGGTTGTTGCGCGTGTCCTTGTCGTCAGACAACACGCTGGCAGCCTCCTCGAAGGAGAACTTTCCGTCACGTATGTCAGCGGCTATGCTGTCCAACCTGACTATGGCGGCTTGTACAGCCGAGTCGTTCACCTCCGGCTTGCGCAGTATGTGTCGCACGTTTATCTTGTCGCCACGCTTCTCTATCAGCTGTATGATGTGGAAGCCAAACTCCGACTCAACCACCTTCGATATCTTCTTCGGGTCTGTCAGGTTGAAGGCCACACTGGCAAAAGCCGGATCCAACTGTGTGCGACCGGTGAAGCCAATCTCGCCACCATAGCGCGCCGAGCCTAGGTCCTCGCTGTACAGGCGCGCAAGTGTCTGGAACGACGCGTCACCCGAGTTGACTCGCTCGGTATATCCGCGCAGCTCGTCCTTCACACGGTTTATCTCCTGCTGGTCTATGGGCGGCGTGTGGGTTATTATCTCCACCTCGACGCTGGTCGGCACGTATGGCAGCGAGTCCTGCGGCACGTCGCGGAAATGGCGGCGCACATCGGCCGGTGTCACCTTGATGTCCTTCACTATGTGTTCGCGCATGCGCTGTATGGTCAGGTTGTCGCGCATGGCATCGTGCATTTCCTCCTTGATACGCGCCAGGGGCTTCTTCTGGTACTCCTCCAGCTTCTCCTTGGAGCCGACCTGTTCCACCATCATGTCAATACGGTAGTCAACCTGCTGGCTGACCTCGCTTTCCTTCACTTCTATGGAGTCGATGTCTGCCTGGTGCAGAAACAGTTTGTTCAGTGCCAGCTGCTCGGGTATGGCACAGTCGGGGTTACCCTTGAAGCGGTGTCCCTCCTGAGCGGCCTGTATGCGCATTACCTCTACCTCGGAGCGCAATATGGGCTCGTCGCCTACCACCCATATAACCTCGTCAATGACCGACCCCTGCTGTCGGGTGCTGTCAGGCGTGGCAGCCTGGGCGGTAAAGCAGCCTGCAAGCAACGGTAATAATAAAAGAGTGCGTTGCAACATGATACTTTTTCTTAACTCTTAATCGGCGCAGCCGACAATTCTAAACTCTTAACTCTAAACTCTCAATTCTCGAAGAGTCAGTGTTTATTGACGGTACCAAGCACCTTCTCATCTACGCTGAAGCTGTATCGCTCACGCAAACGGGCCACCCACTGTCGCTCCAGTTCCTCCTGCAGGTCGGTTACTACCTGTCCCGACACGTCGGTCCAGTCTTCCGGCTTCTTTATAGTCTTGCCATAAACGGCATCGTATGGGTAGTTCTTCACCGCTTTGGTCAGGGTGTCCTTCTTGAAGACAATGCTGTCAACCAAGGCATTATCGCCCTTACGGAAGATACCCTTCTCCACACGGATACGTATACCCTGAGCGGTGTCGGCGTTGAAGGTCAGGCGCAACTGCTCACCCCAGTCCTTGAACGGCAGTTTCTTGACACAGCGCTTCACAGCCTCCACATCGGCCGCCTCGCGGGTATGGTAGGCCATGCCCTTGAAGCGCGGTTCGTCCCACTTGTACTGCTTCTTGTGCTTCTTGAACCACTGTTCCAGCGCCACAGTGTCCTTCTGTGCCTTGTCCCACACCTCGCGGTTGCTTATCTCGTAGAACAACAGCCCGTCGTGGTACTCCTGTATCAGATAGCGCATCTCCTGGTCTTGAGCCGACAGCTCCTGGGCGCGCAGGTCCATCAGCTGTGCCTGTGTCATTCCCTCGGTGGCCTTGACCAGCGAGTCTATCTTCTGTCGGGCTATGTAGTCGCGCACACCCTGACGCTCAATTGCCTTGACGATATTGTCCTTCAGCTGCTCGAAGGGCTCCAGCTGCTTGCGCTCCAGCATTTTGAAGATGTGCCATCCGGCAGGCGAGAGTACAGGTTCGCTGACCTGTCCCACGGACAATGGATACACTCCATCCTCCATCTCCTTGTAGAGCGAGCCAGGTCCAACCCAGCCCAGCTCGCCGCCGCGAGCGGCCGAGCGCTTGTCGTCGCTACACTTGCCGGCCAGCTGAGCAAAATCGGCCCCTTGTTTCAGGGCCTGGCTAATGCTGTCTATGCGCTGGCGGGCGGCATCCTGAGCCTCTTGCGAGGCATCCTGGCGCAGCTGTATGTAGATGTGGGCAGGCTTCACCAAATCCTTGCCGCTCAGACGAGCCTTCTCCTGCTCATAGACCTTGCGGGCCTCGCGCTCCACATCAGAGTCGGTCACGTACGAAGGGCGCAGCTGCTCGTCGCGATACTGGTGGAACTCCTGCAGAAAGCTTGTCAGCGTGTCCATCCGCTCGTCGAGTGCTGCCTGCACCTTCAGCTTATAGTTGACAAACAAGGGCACGTAGTCCTCCACCGATTTCTTGTCGATGACGCCCTCGGCATTGTTTTTGTTGAAAGAGTACTCAAACTCTGAACGTGGCACCGGCTGTCCTGCTATTGTCATGACAACAGGGTCGGCAGCACTCTGCGCTGCCACGGGTGCGGCCATGCTGCACAGCAGAGCCGCCATGATGACATTACTTTTCATGTTGGTTGATTAGTCGTTGGGTCGTGAATAGTTTGGTGCTTCGCTGGTGATGGTGATGTCATGCGGGTGACTCTCCATGACACCAGCGTTGGTTATGCGGGTGAAGCGAGCCTCGTGCAGCTTCTCTATGCTGGCTGCGCCACAGTAGCCCATGCCCGAACGCAGGCCGCCGGTCAGCTGGTAGATAACCTCCTGCACGGTGCCCTTGTACGGCACACGGCCGGCAATGCCCTCGGGCACCAGCTTCTTCACGTCCTTGGTGTCGCCCTGGAAATAGCGGTCCTTCGATCCGTTCTTCTGCTCCATAGCCTCCAAAGAGCCCATGCCGCGATACGACTTGAACTTGCGCCCGTTGAAGATAATGGTCTCGCCTGGACTCTCCTCCGTGCCAGCCACGAGCGAGCCTATCATCACGCTGGAGCCACCGGCTGCCAATGCCTTCACTATGTCGCCCGAGTAGCGCAGCCCGCCGTCGGCTATAAGGGGCACGCCTGTGCCCTTGAGCGCACTATAGACATCATAGACCGCCGACAGCTGTGGTACGCCCACACCAGCCACCACACGCGTGGTGCATATAGAGCCGGGGCCTATGCCCACCTTGACGGCATCGGCACCATTCTCCACCAGTAGCCGCGCGGCCTCGCCCGTGGCCACATTGCCCACCACTATGTCCACATTGGGGAAGGCAGCCTTTGCCTCTACAAGCTTCTCTACGACATACTTCGAGTGGCCATGGGCAGTGTCTATGACAATGGCGTCAGCTCCGGCTTCGACCAGAGCCTGCATGCGGTCCAGCGTGTCGGCCGTCACGCCCACGCCGGCAGCCACACGCAGCCGCCCCTTCTCGTCCTTGCAGGCCATGGGCTTGTCCTTGGCCTTAGTTATATCCTTGTATGTGATGAGACCTATCAGTCGGCCATCCTTGTCCACCACAGGCAGCTTCTCAATCTTGTTCTCCTGCAGAATGGCAGCGGCAGCCGTCAGGTCGGTCTGCTGGTGAGTGGTCACCAGATTGTCCTTCGACATGATTTCCTCCACCGGACGGTCCAGACGACGCTCAAAGCGCAGATCGCGATTGGTAACGATACCAACCAGGTGCTTTCCGTCGTCCACCACCGGTATGCCACCTATGTGGTACTCGGCCATGATGTCCAGAGCCTGAGCCACAGTAGAACCCAGCGGAATGGTGATGGGGTCGTATATCATACCGTTCTCGGCACGCTTCACTATGGCCACCTGCCGCGCCTGCTCGTCGATGGGCATGTTCTTGTGAATCACGCCTATGCCACCCTCGCGGGCTATGGCTATCGCCATCTGGCTCTCCGTCACGGTGTCCATAGCGGCCGTGACGAAGGGGACGTTCAGGCTGATATGGCGCGAGAACTGCGTGCGCAACTCAACCGTCTTTGGCAGAACCTCCGAATAGGCAGGAATGAGCAGGACGTCGTCGAAGGTCAGACCGTCCATCACAATTTTGTCTTCAATGAAAGATGACATAATAATTGATAATAGAGAATTGACAATTAAAATTTGGGCGCAAAGTTACGAAACATTTCTCAGATACGCAAAAGCGGAAAGTCTTTTTAATAAAACTTTGCGCTTTAGACAAAAAAACGTACCTTTGCACACAGTTTTACACATTAATTATATTATACACATGAAACGACATCTCTTTTCTCTCTTGCTGCTGCTGACCGCGTCGGCAGTGGCAGCCAACGAGGCATCTGTGCAGTCGCCCGACGGACGCGTACTGCTGACCGTCAGCGACCAGGGTGGTCAACTATGCTACAGCGTAACACTCGGGCAGCAGCAAATGCTGCAGCCCTCACGACTGGGACTGAAGACCGACTTTGCCGACCTGAGCGACCATCTGAGCATAACCGGCAGCACCACCGGCGAGACCAGCGGACGGGGCGACACATGGCAGACCAAGAGCAGTGGCTACAATTTCCTGTACAAGACACTGACCGTGGATGTGACCAACAGCAAAGGGCAGAAAATGGTGGTAGAATTCTGCGTGGGCAACACCGACGTGGCCTTCCGCTACAGCATACCACGACCGAAGGCTGGCAACCCCAAGTGCGCCATCGTCACCGAAGAGCTGTCGTGCTTCCGCCTGCCCGACACCGCCACCACCTTCCTCTGTCCCCAGATAGGGCCGAAGACTGGATGGGAAGAGACCAAGCCAAGCTATGAGGAAGAATACCGTCCGAACGCGCCACTGGCCGACCGCTCGCAGTACGGGCTGGGCTACACTTTCCCGTGTCTATTCAAGATTGAAAATGAAAAATTGAAAATTGAAAGTTCAGGAAAGAAGAAGAACATTCAATCTTCAATCTTAAATCTTCAATCCTCTTGGCTGCTCATCAGCGAAACGGGCGTCACGTCGCAATACTGCGGCTCGCACCTGAGCGACTACACCGCAGAGCGCGGCTACCAGATAGCCTTCCCCCACCCCGGCGAGAACAAGGGCATCGGCTCTGCACAGCCTGCCATCGCCCTGCCCGGCAAGACGCCATGGCGAACAATCACACTGGGCACGACACTCGCCCCTATAGTGGAGACAACCGTCATGTACGACCTGGTGCAGCCGCTTTACAAGCCCTCTGAGAACTACCATGGCGGACGATACACCTGGAGCTGGATAGTGTGGCAGGACAACTCCATCAACTACGACGACCAGGTGCGCTTCATCGACACTGCGGCCGAGCTTAACATGGAGTACTGCCTCGTAGATGGCTGCTGGGACGAGACGATTGGCTACAGTCGCATGGCCGAGCTGGCTGCCTACGCACGTCAGAAGGGTGTGCGACTGCTACTGTGGTACAACAGCAACGGCTATTGGAACAACGCTCCGCAGACGCCGCGCGGTCGGATGAACACCGCCATAGCACGCGCTGAGGAAATGGCATGGATGAAGAGCATAGGTGTGGCAGGAATAAAAGTCGATTTCTTCGGCGGCGACAAACAGCAGACCATGCAGCTCTACGAAGACATACTCTCCGACGCCAACCGCTACGGGCTGCAGGTCATCTTCCATGGTTGCACACTGCCGCGCGGCTGGGAGAAGATGTACCCCAACTTCGTGGCCTCTGAGGCGGTGCTGGCTTCAGAGAACGTCTATTTCACCGACCACCACGCACGGCGCGAGCCCTTCGAGCTGACCATGCACCCCTTCTGCCGCAACGCTGTTGCCACGATGGACTGGGGCGGCGTGTTCCTGAACAAGTTCATGTCCAAGGACAACCGCAGCCGCCACCCACGCTACACCACCGATGCCTTCGAGGTGGCCACGGCTGTGATGAACCAGACATACATACAGTGCATGGCCGTACAGCCTAACAACCTGCTGCCCGAAGAGGGCATGCAGCTGCCACTCGACTATCTGAAACGATTGCCGTGGCAGTGGCGCGACACACGCTACGTCGATGGGTACCCGGGCCGATATGCCGTTGTGGCACGCCGTGCGGTACCTGGCCTGAAGGACACACGCGGCAATGTCATCGATGCCGAGGGCCGATGGTATGTGGCTGGTCTGAACGGCACCGACAATGTCATGACGCTAACCCTCACGCTGCCCGATGTGGTAGCCAAGCAGCAGCTTGAACTGCTGGGCGACCTGCCGCAGAAGGCTGCGAAGAAGGCCAAGGCTGCCAAGGACACTCCCACCACCAACTACGAGGCACAGCTCACCACCATCACCGCCGACAAGCGCGGCCAGGTGAAGGTAACAATGCAGCCGCGTGGTGGCTTCGTTATCAGCTACTGACCAAGTGCCCAATACGTTAAGGGTGAGAACACAGAAAAATCAGCAACTTGAAAATTCTTCCAAGTTGCTGATTTTTAGTGTGGACCAGACAGGGCTTGAACCTGTGACCTCCAGATTATGAGTCTGTTGCTCTAACCAACTGAGCTACAAGTCCAGTGCTTAATAGCGGGTGCAAAGGTACGGAGAAAATCTGGTTTCGCCAAATTTTTGGGCAAAAAACTTGCAAAAGAATGTCCTTTTCAGCAGAAAATGAGTAATTTTGCGGCCGAAATGAGCGAAAAAGTGCATAGCAACGGCAGTGACGCAGCGCCCACGGCGGCGGTCATCGGCTTCTTCGACGGCGTGCACCGGGGGCATCTGCACCTGGTGGACACGCTGCTTGCGC
>FLNV01001654.1_pt1 | contig 18478 bp, 18 predicted proteins | sample 1140351 | NCBI WGS metagenome assembly FLNV01 (sample SAMEA3878207, study PRJEB12797) | bioreactor metagenome | biome: Moose rumen | place: Sweden | collected 2011-10 | reverse complement strand
GGGCGACAGCAACAAAATCGCGATGATGTTGACCCACGCCATGGCGCCCACGCCCGAGTCGCCGAGGTCCCAAATCGTCCGAGCCTCATACAGCGACCCGACGAAGACCATCGCCACCGTGCCGATGCGCAGCACCCAAATCAGCACATGCTCTCTGCGACCCTTGCCGAAGAGATAGACGAGGTTGGTCTCGGCGTAATAGTAGTAGGCCATAATCGTTGTGAAGGCGAAGAAAAACAGGGCAATCGACACGATGACGCCGCCCCAGTTGACCCCAATCAGCGTGCCTAAGGCGGCGGAGGTGTAGCTCACGTCGGGCGCACCCAACTGAACGCCCTCGGCGGCGATGAGCAGGTTGCCCGAGGCATCAAATACGTTGTAGGTCTTGCAGGCCAAGATCATCACGGCGGTGGCAGTGCATACCAACAGGGTGTCGATATAGACCGAAAACGCCTGCACCAAGCCCTGCTTGACGGGATGCGACACCTTGGCCGCGCCCGCCACGATGGCTCCCGTGCCTTGTCCGGCCTCATTGCTGTAGATGCCGCGCTTCACGCCCCACGCGATGGTGCTGCCCAAGATGCCGCCCAAGGCCTGGTTCATGCCAAACGCGCTGCGAATCATGTCCATGAACACGCCCGGCACCTCGCGGATGTGGAAGGCCAATACGACGAGCGAGAGCAACACATAGAGCAAGGCCATGAACGGCGCCACCACTTGCGCCACCTTCGCGATGCGGTTCACGCCGCCCATCACCACCAAGCCGATGAGCAAGGCGACGACGGCACCCACCACGGCGGGACTGACGTGGAACGTGTTGGCAAACGAGATGGCGATGCCGTTGCTCTGCACCGGCGGCAGAAACCAGCCGCAAGCCAGCACCGAGATGGCGGCGAAGAACACCGCCAACCACTTGCATTTCAAGCCTTTCTCGATGTAATAGGCCGGTCCGCCACGGAACTGTCCCTTGTGTTCTTCCTTGTAGATTTGCGCCAAGGTTGCCTCGGAGAAGGCCGAACCCGCGCCAAGAAACGCGATAATCCACATCCAAACGATGGCTCCCGGACCGCCATAGCCGATGGCCGTGGCCACGCCCACGATGTTGCCCGTGCCCACGCGCCCCGAGAGCGCCATCGAGAACGCCTGAAACGAGGTGATGCCCGTCTTCTGCGACTTGTCGGTGGAGAAAAGCAGCCGCGCCATCTCGCCGAAACGCCGCACCTGCACGAAGCGCGTGCCGATGGAGAAATAAAGCCCCGCCAAGAGGCAAATCGCGACCAACGCAGGACTCCACACATAGCCGCTTATCGTTTGAATGAGTTGTTCCATAGCGAATTGCCGTTTTGAAGGGTCAAAGATAGTGATTTTTGACACAAAAACAGCATTATCAGCAAAACAGACCTAATTATTTGTATTTTTGTCCGACTAAAACAAAAAAAATGAAAAACAGGCTTTGCTCCCTCTCTATCATCCTATTGCTCCTTGTCAACCAAGGTTGCGTCATTATAGGCTATCGGAACCATTTCTCACGAGACTTGACGCCAGAGCAACAAAGCAAAGTGGTCTGGGTCACTCCAGACGACGAACTTTTGTCCCTGAAAAACGACGGAAGAATCTATGCCATCAACGGGAAACAAATGCAAAAGATGGTTCAAGAACATCCAAAAGTCATTGTATATCAATGGTCTCCTCATTGCTCCTCAGAGGCTTGTTTAGCCTTGAGCTCCATCCAAACACTTTGCGACAAAAACGGCATCACTTTGTTTGCCGTGGCGGATTATTTCCACGATGCGTTCTCGCAGAACCAAGTCCTCTCCTACCCATTGTTTATCGCTGATGAGAAGTACTACAAGACAGATGTGTGCCACAAACTTGAAAAGCGGTTTTACATCGACTTGTTGGGTGAAGAAACCTACAACGCCACCAAAGACATCAACTGGTACAGGTACGCCTACTTCGAGAACGGAGAGTTTGTCAAATACCTTGAGGACCCTTATGTGGAGTTGGATAACAAATAGGAATTAACAGGTTTTACATTCCCTACGCCATCAAAACACCGCAGCCACGCGCCGAATCTGCTTCAATTTCTCCATGAACGACTCATTGCGTTCTGCCATCAGCATATCGTATTCATTCTGCATGGCCAAGAGCGGGGCTGCGTCTATGCCCAAAGCCGCTTCCATCATCATCGCCAGCTCAGTATTAAGGGCGCGTTTGCCGTTCAGCACTTCATTAAGGACAGAATATGAGATTCCCATCTCCCTGGCCAGACTGCGTTGGGAAACGCCACGAAATTCGATTTCGTCCTTCAGCACCTCGCCCGGATGCGTGGGGTGATGGAGAAATAAAGCCCCGCCAAGAGGCAAATCGCGACCAACGCAGGACTCCACACATAGCCGCTTATCGTTTGAATGAGTTGTTCCATATACTATTTGTTTTACAAATACACTTCGACTAAACTTCGACTAAATTTTCAATTCAACACTTAGAACAAACAATTGATTAACAATATATTAAAATCAAAATTTATGTACAAGTTCGACTAAATCCCGATTAAACTTCGACTAAATATCGACTAAAACCCATCTTTTTTTCTCCAATAACCTAATGACCCCGTCTTTTTTCAAACTTGACAATAAATTCCCTATTTTCCTAATCTTTTGCTCGTCCGTCAAAACATCCGACAATTTGGATTGGAGCAACGTGTTCAGTTCGGCTCTTGTCGCGCCTCCAAAGGAACGCAAGTATGATACTATCATTTCCTTGAAATGCCGATCGTTGAAACTTTTGTTCTTGATGTATTCCATCTTCAACTCATTGTTTTCAGAAGTCTTTGCTGCGTATTCCGACAAAAACAAGTTGGGATAGCGTCCTTCTATAAGGTGCATCTTGCGCAAACGCAAAACCGTCTCTTTATCAATCACTTCACGTTTTTGCACAGCATCAAGGGCAATACAATCGCCAAGCGACAAATCAGGGTTGGCTTTCAACAATCTGTAATATCTTTCATCGATGATTCTGCCATAGATTTTCACGGTAACATCCCTTTTTCCCGCATCAATATGAAAGTCGGGCATTGGAAAAAACCTTTTTCGCTGCTCGGTAAAGACTTTCCTAATCCCTCGCCCGATGGTGTCAATCATATTAAAGCTGACCATACCCTGGCATAGTGCATAATTGCGATAGAATTTTTGCGGCCCCACTTGGTCGATGGCATTTTGAACCGTACCCGGCAAGAACGACCCTCCATTTGAGAAAGTCACCGAATCGGGTGTCTCGACCATCGTAATCCGCTCGTGCATCGTGTAATCCTGATGGGCGATGCAGTTATGAAGAATTTCGCGTATGCTATATTCATCGTATTGTTTGACCACATCCGGGAACAATGTTCCACCTGGCATGATGCGTTGGTTGAGGTTGCGGATTTTTGCGAGTACCTCGTCCACGGTCAACAAGAATGGGATGGAGAAATGCTCGTAATCTTGCTTTTCACCATGTTCATCCACAAGCACCCAAGTGATGCTTGCGATTGCAGGCGAAATGAAATGGACAGAAGTGGGCTTCCCCAGCAATAGGATGGCCGATTTGGTCAGGCGTCCATTGATGGCAACGCCCGCCCTTCCAAGAAATTCCATGTCATCCCAATCGTCAACCTCATTGGCAAGGCGAGGATGCACCGACTTAAACTCTTCACGCGCCTTCTTCAAGGCTTTAGGTTCCAAATCGTCAATGGTTGCCTCAACGACTTGCCTCGACCAATCCTCACAGACTGTTTGTCTGCGGATTTCATCGTATTTGTTCATGTCCAACGCCACAAGACTTTCGCCTCGCCGACCGTAGAAATGTCCTTGCCAAGCCACGGGAATCCCACGAGGTGCCGCCGGGATTTGGAACATCAAGACACGCATGTCCTCCACCATCAAATCATATATCTCGCGGAAAGTATTGCCGCCAGTGGTATGTTGGGCCAAATCATGCTTCAACCTTTGAAGGCTTTTTGCTCCATTTTTGTATGAAGTCCCCACGACTTCGCGGCTCTTATCATGGACACCAAACACCAACCAAGCGAAATCCATGCCCCGCAAATTGGCTTCGTTACTCAGCGCGGAGAAATACATGCCCAAGTCGTCGAAATCGAAGCCATTCTCCGCTTTCTTGAACTCCACCACCTCGTTCTCGCAATGGTAGCGCAAATCGTCAAATATGGATTGGATGGTTTGCTCCATAAAGTCGTATTGTTTTGATAGATTTAACTCTATTCTTGTATAGTAGTCAACACCCCATTATCAAAATACAGATACCTATTTCCATAATACACCCATTGCTCATGCACGCCATAAGCAGTTGTTGTCTTATTCACCTCCCGAGGTTCACCCCACGCTTCTTTACATAACTCCTTGTTCCAACCAACTTTAACCTTGCCTTGTCTTGCAAGATTCACATTACTTTGCCCGTATTTATCAACCAATATTTGAATACGCTGCTGCTCTCTTTCTTTTCTTTCTTTGGCTTTGGCTTGTTCTTCTTCTGCCTTTGCTTGGTCTGCCTCTTTTTTCTTCTTTGCTGCTATGGCATCGTTTTTTTGCTTTTTTTCAAAGTCTTCGGGTGATAAGAACTTCCCAAAAATGTAATTTTTGCATCTTGCTTGAATCTTTTTGTCGAAATGATCGGTCATGTCTTGTGAAGTGGCATAGCAATAAAAGTCTCCTAATTCATTGTTATGTAATAGTATTACAACTCTGTCTAGAATATTGACATACGCAGCACCTCTTTTTGTTCCATCAACAGATCGGTCGTCAATGGATATACCAGTACATTGGAATCGAGTTCCTTTTTTTATTGAAAGCACTCTCTCCCTAGTATTTAAATTAAAAATCCCATTTTGATAATTGCTAGGAATAATCCAATCTTCATCCGTTTTATCATCATGTACAAAAACCAAATCTTTGCCTTCATAGAGTTGTTTCATTTTCTCGAAGTGACCTACCAAAACCATTTTTTTGTTTAGATTATCGATCTTGTCATCATATTTGACTTTTTCGTAAAAATACACAATACTGTCATTTTGATCTTGGAACGCGATATCCAAAATACTATTGCGCCAAGAAGGATGCCGTCCAGATTCTTCAACACTTTTACGATATTGTTCCAAATCAATAATTGTCATATAATGACCTTCTAATCCCCATTTATCATTGATTGAGTTTTTCTTTTCTTTATACCTACAATAGTATTCTTTTTCAAGCTGTACCGAATAATTGGAATTCTCAACAATATATACACTTTGACCAATAAGATGTTTATAACTCTTTTTATGTGGTGAATCAGGAAAAGGGAAACAAGGATTCATATTAGCCAAACTATCATACGTCGGTATTTCAATTGTTTTCTCTTGTTTTACAGGCTCGCCCAAAGTTGTTATTTGACCATAAATTTTTATTGATACTACAAGTAATAAAGGAACAAGAATTCGTGTTTTCATTATTGACATTATTTTAAATTATTTTTCGAGGCAAAAGTAGCAATTTATTGATTAAAAGCCTTAATTTTTGTCAGATTATATACTCCATTGCGAATGTCCTGAACCATTTGCGACAATTCTACATCTTTATAATCAGGAATTCCCATAAAAAGATTACGTATTGTTCTCTTAGTCATATCACTACATCTATATCCAAACACAATTTCTTCAATATGGGAATCTTCATCCAATGGAATAGTAATAACCTTGCTATCTGTCGAAGTATCATAACATAACAAGCGAACTTCGCTTTCATAACCCCAACATTCGTATTTTTTAAAATATGCAAGATTAGTGTCTATCGACTTCTGGTTTTCATCAATTGGAAAATCTGGGACATATTCAATAGGTTTGATACTCAAAAGCTTAAAAAACGAGCTATCTTCAATCTTTTCCATACTTTTGATAAAGTACTTTGATAGACGATATTTAATGCAAATCCCTTCATGCTGATTTGCATAATGTGACCACATTAGGATGTTCTTTAAAAGCGTATCATTCGATTCATAACTTTTTCTATCAGCAACAAAAGAACGAATCCGAAAGTAATTGAAAGACTTGCTGTATGGCTCTATGTGTTTTTTCTCCTTACATCTCAGCCTCAAGTTTTCTTCTTTTGTCCATAAATTCGCAATACTATCAAAAGGATCGTTCATCATTGAAGGATGGCAAAGCGTAATTTGGTTGTTGATAATATCGCCTAAAACATACTCTCCAAATTTTCGATAGGAGTATAAAACTACACTATCTTTCTCTTTCATTTCATCAGGCACACTTGTTTGGGAGCTGTAATAATGATATGCTTGATAATGCATTAATGACATTTCCGGTTCATCATTTACTGCATATAATTCTGCTGCTAAAAAATGAAGACTATATGCAAGATGTTTTGTATTGTTTGGGTACAATAAAGATTCATTAGTTGAATCGGGATGATAAAAGCACAACGTTATGCTTTCATCCAACTTGTTAAATGAATCAATCGCTTTGTTTATTTCAATAATTGCTGCACGATTTTCTTTTTGTTCATATAAAGTTCTTGCTTTCCCAAAATGTTCCAAGCATTCGTCAGCATTTTGACTTTCAACTATTTCTTCGAATGGAATTTTTGTTTTAGTCATTGTTTCTTAATTGATATATTCTACATCCCTTCCGCCATTAAATCCTTCCTGCCAATCAAGCTGAAGATGGTGATTTCGTTGTCCTCATTCAGGATGCGAAGTGTGCGGAGAATCTCGTTCAGCGTTGAGCCGCTGGTCGTTACATCGTCAATGATTAGGACATTTTGCTGGCGGATTGAAGCGCAAAGTTTTTCGTCCGCCTCGGAAGCAAATCTCAGAAAGTCCATCATATACGGACGGAAGCGGCTCTTTTTCACGTCCTTTGCAATGGTGAAATAATCCTTCTGATGAATCAGGTCGAGCATCTTCTCGATGGATTTCTTGGCCTCTTCCTTTTGGGCTTCGGTGTAGCGCGGGCGACCGTCTTCCAAAACATCGTCAAGGTATTGCTCGGTGTATGCATCCATATCAAACGAAATGTTGGAGGGCAACGCCTTCACCAATTCCATCTTGCGCAATGTGGGCTGTGCAAACCGATAAATATACCGTAACATATATTGGTTGACCCTGCTCGACGACTCGGGCATCACGACGAGGTTGTAATCATACAAATTGATTTTTCTATTCAAGTTGTCGATAGCCTTTTTTATGAATTGGGTTAGGTCGGTATTGTTCTGTAAATCATCTTCAAACTTCACATATTTGATGAATGCGCTACGCACATTACCATCCACTTGGTCGGAGAACTCGTAGCCATAATAGAAGCATCTATCGAAAGCCTCCACTTGATAGCCCTCGCCCGTCAAGGTTACGATGTCCTCCACGCCGTCGTGTTCAAAATCGAACACAAACATCTGCTTCTCGTTGTCGAAAGTAACGCCCATAATTTTGCCTTTTTCAAGCGCAAAAATACAAATTTTCCAGTAACTTCAATCTAAAAACAACTCATCCATCGTAACCTCCCGCTGGACGATGCCGCTGTGCTTGCCGTAGGCCACCCCGTATGTGGTAACCAAAGTCAGATGGACGGTTTGCTTTTTTGACAAGGTCTTTTTCAGCACTTCAATGCGGTTGCGGAGTCGGGCTTCCTCGTCTTTTTCAATGGTGTATGCGCTTCCGGCAAACTTCATCTCACAAAGGTTGACCACGTGGTCGTCACGAATGATGAGCAGGTCGATTTGCGCCCCTTCTTGTTGGCCATTGCCCTTGACATTCCACGCCGAAATGCTTGACCTCACGCCACCAATCTCCAACGCCCGCTTTATCTGGCCAATGTGTTGCCAACAGACTTCCTCAAACGCCACACCACGCCACGAGTCCATAATGCTGGCCGTAATATTGTCCGTCATAAAACGGGTATCCGAAAGATGCGGCTCGACATATTTCACCCAAAACAAGCAAAAGTTGTCGGCAAGCTTATAGTGTTCCTTTTTGCCATGTTCGCCGTATGGCACATATCTGAAAATGAAATCACTCTCGGCAAGTGCGGCGAGGGTGTCGGTAAGCCCTCCACCAAGTGGCAAACCCGTTGCCATAGCGATTTCCTCCCGAGTAAAACCGTAGTGTCGTGTCGCCAACAGACGAACGATTTTCTTGCAGTCCTCCGGATTGCCGAACACGGCATTGAAAAGCCTGTTGAACTCATCTTTCAGCCGTGGTTTCTTGCCAAACAGCAATTTGTCGGCATTGCGGTCAAAGCTCAATCCTTTCTCAAAATAACTAAGGTAATAAGGGATGCCGCCAAACACCATGTGGGCCTGCACAATGTCGTAGCGCGACATTTCCATCTGCGCATGAGCGAAGTATTCCTCGCATTCCTTCAGCGTGAACGGCGACAACTTGATTTCATCGGTGAGGCGACCATACAATCCGCCACGGCTACGCGAAAGGTTGCCCAGAATCCACGATGTGGCACTGCCGCAAACGACAAGCATCATATTGTCGCGACGGCTGCACCATCCGTTCCAGAAACTCTCGAAAGCGGGCAAGAACCCCGAACGAGGCGTGTCCATCCAAGGCAACTCGTCAATGAAGACCACCTGCCGGCTTCCATCATCAAGCTTGATGAGCAACTGCTCCAACTGATAGAATGCCTCCATCCACGATTTGGGCATCGCGAAGCCTTCCAATCCGTGGCTAAGCAGCGAGTAGTAGAAACTCTCCAGCTGCACCTTCATGCGGCTTTTCCCTTTTTCCTGATCAACGGGCGAAACGCCTGTGTGCTGGAAAGTGATACGGTCTTTCAAAGCCTGATTGATGAGGAAAGTCTTGCCCACACGCCGCCTTCCATAAACTGCGACAAACTCAGGCCTATCACTATGATAAAGCCGCTCTATTTCCTCAACCTCTGATTTTCTGCCGATTACATTACCCATAGCATTTATATTTTGCCGCAAAGATACAAAAAGTATTGAAATCGGCAAGATATAGTATATCATTTTCTGCCGATTATGAATATTTTTACCAAGAATCGGCAGAATATAGTATAGCATATTCCGCCGATTCTCCGATTTTTTGTCTTGTTTGGCAGATTTGACTACCTCGTCAAGCAGGCATCCAACTCCTTCGCCAAGGCATCCTTATCCAAGTGCTGCCCAATGAAGACGAGCTTCTGCATGCGGTCGCCGTAGGTGTCGTCCCAGTCGCGGCGGAGGGTGGGCTCGCGGTCCATCATCATCGCCAACTCGTTGGCGGGCATGGTGGCGAACCACAGGCCGGCATCGCGGAGCGAGACCTGTTTGCCCGCCTGCTCGAAGATGTAGCAGTTGTCCATCTCGTTCTTGAAGTAGCAAATGCCCTTCACGCGGATGACGTTCTTCGGCATCTTGCGTGCCACAAACTCGTCGAAACGCGCCATGTTGAACGGCTGGCGACGGTAATACACGAAGGTGCCGATGCCGTATTCCTCCACCTCGCCGCCCTCGTGGTCGTGGTGATGGTGATGGCCATGTTCGTGCTCATCGTCATCATCGTCATCGTCATGATGGTGATGATGCTCGTGTTCGTCCTCGTCGTCATCGTCGTCATCATGATGGTGCTCCTCCTCGACAGCGCCTTCCACTTCCTTGATCCATGTGGCGGAGGTGGCCACCTTGTCGAAGTCGAACATGTGGGTGTTCAAAATCTTGTCGAAATCCACCTCGCCGTAGTCGCATTCGATGATTTCGGCGGTGGGCTGCAAGGCGCGGACGATGCTCTTCACGCGGCCCAACTCCTCTGTCGTGACCTCGGATGCTTTGTTGAGCAGGATGATGTTACAGAACTCAATCTGCTGTATGACAAGGCTTTCCAAGTCGTCCTCAGCCAAGTTTTTCTTCATCAGGTCGTCGCCGCAGCCAAACTCGCTCTGCATCCGCAGCGCATCGACCACGGTCACGATGCAGTCCAAGACGGGCAGGCCGTCCTTGGTGAGCTGCCAAGCCATCTCGGGCATGGAGCAAATCGTCTGCGCAATCGGCTCCGGCTCGCAGATGCCGCTGGCCTCGATGACGATGTAGTCGAACTTCTGCATGACGATGATTTCGTGCAGTTGCTGGATGAGGTCCATCTTCAAGGTGCAGCAGATGCAGCCATTCTGCAAGGCAACCAAACTATCATCTTTTTGTCCAACCACACCGCCTTTTTCGATGAGGTCGGCATCGATGTTCACCTCGCCTATGTCGTTGACAATCACGGCGAACTTGATGCCCTTGCGGTTGTTCAATATCTTGTTGACCAAGGTGGTCTTGCCGCTTCCGAGATAGCCGGTGAGCAGCAGTACGGGAATATCTTTCTTCATTGTCGTAGGGTTTTGGAATGGGGTGCAAAGATACTAAAGATTTAAGATTCAAAATTCAAAATTTATAATTCAAAGATTTGAAGATTTAAAATTCGCAGATGGAAATGCGAAATTTATGTACTTTTGTACCCGTTATGGACAAAACCGAAACCTACAAACTCCTCCTCGCCCAAGTGAAGGCGATGGTGAGAGACGAAAGCGACGCCGTGGCGAACATGGCCAACGTGGCCGCACTCATCCAAGAGACGTTCCACTTCTGGTGGACGGGCTTCTACCGCGTCAGCGGCGAGCAATTGGTGCTCGGGCCGTTCCAAGGGCCGGTGGCCTGCACCCGCATCGGCTTCGGCAAGGGCGTTTGCGGCACGGCGTGGAAAGAACGGAAGACCATCGTCGTTGCTAACGTGGAGCAGTTTCCCGGCCACATCGCGTGCAGCTCGGAATCGAAGAGCGAAATCGTGGTGCCGCTTATTAATAAAGGTGAAGTGGTCGGCGTGCTCGACATCGACAGCGAGCGTTTGGCCACTTTCGACGCCACCGACCGGCATTGGCTGGAACAGATTGCCGAGGCCGTGGCTGCCGTGCTATAGCCGCAAATAGTCGGTGCGGATCATGCCATCGAGCATCTCCGACGGGATGAGCGTCTTGATGGCCTTGACGACGATGTTCATCATCCTCTCGTGGATGAAGTCCTTCCTGAAGGCGAGGCCAATGGTGCGTTGCGGTTCGGGGTTGACGATGGGGCGCAGGTTGGCCCTGACCGCCTCGCTCATCAGCTTGGCGTGGGTCTCGGGCACGATGGTGATGCCGCCGTTCTCGTTCACGATCTGGATCAGGATGATGACGCGCCCGCCCTCATACATCTTCTCGTACGACAAAGGCTCGCTCGACCGCAGCATCGAGCGGTCGAACAGGCGTATGCCGTCCTTCATCATCCACAAAGGCTTGTCCATCAGTTCCTCCATCTCGAAGCACTCGGCCTGCAACATCGTCTTTTCCTTGGGCGACACATAGGCCAAAAAACGCTCGTGGTACAACGGAATCTCCAACAAATCAGGGTCGTTGACGGGATAGTTCAGGATGCCCATGTCGATTTCGGCTTTCTTCAACTTGGCAGCAATGGTGGTCGAAATCATTTCCTCCATGCGCAGCCTGATGTCAGGGTGGTAAAGCGTCAGGTACTTGAACATTCCCGCCATCAGGATGGGGGCCACGGTGGCGGTGAGGGCAATGCTCAAGTCGCCGGTGCTGAGTTCGCGCTCGATGGTAGTCAGTTCCTTGATCTGGCGGGCATGGAAGACCATCAGCTTGGCCTCCGAAATCACGCTCTTCCCCACTTCGGTGGTGGTCACGGGATGCGTGTCGCGGTTGAAGATCTTCACGTCCAACTCCTCTTCCAACTTCTTCACCATCAGGCTCAACGTGGACTGCGTCACGCCGCAGGCTTCGGCAGCATCCACGAAATAGCCGTATTTCTCAACGGCAATGATGTATTCCAATTGTTGTAAGGTCATCTTTATTGATATTATCAATGCAAAGATAGACATTATTGTATTGACCGATGCAAAACGCCGGAATATTTTTGCCGCCACGACTAAAAACATTCGGCCTATGAAGAAATGGAATACCACTTTACGCTATGCGGGCTTTTCCCTGACGGGAATCGCCTTGCTCATGTTCGTCTCGGCGTTCATCGCCTACCGCAACCATCAAGACGACAGCCTCACGCCGCTGCTGTTTGCCGCCATGGTCACCTTCCTCAGTGGCTTTTTCGCCATCATCGCCACGAAGCCTCGGGGCAGAATGGGTGTCGAGGAGGGCTTTTGCATCGTCACGGGGTGTTGGATAGCCGCTTGTGCCTTCGGTGCCATCCCGTTCCTGATGTTTGGCGGCGAGTTTACGCCCGTCAATGCCTTTTTCGAAAGCGTATCGGGGTTTACCACGACTGGAGCCTCCATCCTCAACGACATCGAGGCGTTACCGAAAGGCTTGCAGTTTTGGCGCATCGCGACGGCCTGGATTGGGGGCATTGGCATCGTCACCCTCATCTCCTTGGTCATCCCGGCCCAACAGGACAAGCACTCCGTGTTGGCCAGCGTCGAGCTTTCGGACTTGGCCAAATCCTATTATGGAGGCCGCAGAAAGCCCTTCGTCTATCGCATGATGGCCGTCTACCTCATCATTACTACGGCCACTTGTCTTGCCTTACGCCTCACCAAAATGCCTTGGTTCGATGCCGTCACCTTGGCCATGTCTGCTTGCAGCACCTGCGGCTTTTGTGCCAAGAACCTCAGCGTGGGCTTCTACAACAACGTGGCCGTGGAAGTCATCCTCATCGCCGCCATGCTGATGGGCGCCACCAACTTCAGCCTCATGTTCTCGACGGTGTGGCCCGACAAGCGCACCCGCAAGAACCTCTTCAACACGCAAGTCGTCAGGTGGTTTCTGGCCTTGGTTGCGGCAGCCACGCTCATCGTCGCGGCCAACCTTTACTTCAACGGCTATTATCCCACTTTCGCGAAGTCGTTGCGCATGGCGGCATTCCAAGTATGCTCGTTATCGACGACGACGGGTTTCGCCACCGCCGACACCAACCTCTGGCCTTCGGGCAGCATCGGCATACTGATGCTTTGCTCCTTGGTCTGCGGCTGTTCAGGGTCCACCTCGGGCGGCATGAAGATGGACCGTTTCGTCATCGTCGTCAAAAGCATCAAGAGCATGGTCAGGTCGCTCATCGGGGCCAACAACGTCAACCAGACCAAGCTTGACGGACAACTGAAAACGGAAGAGAGCCTCAGCTCCATCTTGGCCTTCATGGGCACCTACCTCGTCATCATCGCCATGGGCACCGTCGTCTTTGCCGTCAGCATGGACTTCCAGACCTCGCTTTCGGCGGCCATCGCCTGCATGGGCAGCGTAGGGCCAGGCTTCGGCGACGTCGGGTCGATGGGCAACTACGCCGGTTTCTTGGGCTTCCAAAAGGTGGTTGCCATGCTCATCATGCTCTTGGGCCGTGTCGAAATCTTCCCCATGCTGATTGCGGCCAGAAGCCTTTTCAGGCGGTGATTCCCACGGTTTCATTGAAGCACACTTGCGCAATTCCGATTTTTTGCTTTCCTTTGCATTTATTTTCACACGAACAAACACAAGCAACCATGAAAAACTTCTTCCAACGAGTGCTACAATATCTGAAGTCGCTCATCCATTTTTCCGACGAAATCGACTACGAGAACGCCAGCGCGTCCATCCGCAAAAACATCGCCTTCAAGGGCACCAACGTGTTCATCTTGGCCTGCGCCATCATCATCGCCTCAGTCGGCCTCAACGTCAACTCCATCCCCGTCATCATCGGCGCCATGTTGATTTCGCCCGTGATGGGACCCATCTTGGGCTTCGGCTTGGGTCTTGGCACCGAGGACAACAAGTTGGTGAAGGACTCGCTGAAAAACTTTGCCGTGATGGTGGTCATCAGCATTTTGGCCTCCACGCTCTATTTCCTGCTCAGCCCGCTGAGTTTGGCCAACCCATCAGAATTGTTGGCCCGCACCAACCCCACCATCTACGACGTGCTCATCGCCCTCTTCGGCGGCTTGGCGGGCATCATCGAGACCTCGCGCAAGGACAAGGGCACCGTGATTTCGGGCGTCGCCATCGCCACGGCCCTCATGCCGCCCCTTTGCACCGTGGGCTACGGCATCTCCATCTGGAACTGGAGCTATGCCATCGGGGCGCTCTACCTGTTCATCATCAACAGCATCTTCATCGCCTTGGCCACTTTCGCTGCGGTGAAATACTTCCGCTTCCCCATCACGGCCAACGACGAGAACCACAAGCGCTTGCCCAAGAAATGGGTGGTTGCCATCATGATTATCGTCATTGTGCCCAGCATCATCTCGGCCATCTCGGTCGTCAAGGAAAACAATTTCATCACACATGCCGAGAGATTGGTGGCCGAAAACAAGAACCTCGGCAAATGCTTCATCTACGACCACAAGGCCACCTATTCGCGCAAGTCGCCCACGCTTGAACTGTTCCTCGCCGGCGAAACCCTGACCGCCGAGGCCAAGGAGAATTTCTATCGGGAGGCCGAGGAATATGGCATCACGCGCAGCCAAATCATCTTCCACGAAGATGCCACCAGCATGAGGCAAGAACTCTCGGAAACGGAAATCATCAGAGGTATCTACGAGCATAACGATAAGCAAATCAGGATATTGACCGACAGCATCGCCAAGTTGGAAACGGCGCTCTCTGGCTATCAGACGAAGGAAATCCCCGTCGAGGCGATTTCAAAAGAGCTGTTCGCGCAATACCCCGACATCACCGAAATCAGCCTGAGCCGTGGTTCGTCGGTGAAATCGGCAGACGGCACGGCCACCGAGCAAATCGTGGCTTTCGTCACCAGCAACAAGTCGATGGACGAGGAGCAACAAGACCGCATCACACGTTGGTTGAAAGTCAGGCTTGGCACCGAAAATGTCTTGGTTGTTGGACAGACAGAGTGAGGCCTTGAAAAATTAGGGCAAAAACAAAAGCCGCCGAAGTCATCTCAGCGGCTTTCTTGTTGTTTTAGTGGAGATTACCGGATTATTGGACTGAGCAAATACGCTTATCACAGAGCAATAATTCGCTGATTTTCATTATTTTTGAGTAGTCTATTATTCTTTCTTGCTCAGTCATTGTTCAAACGTTTTCATAAAAGAGGGGGGTACTTTCCACCTGGATTTTTCATATTATCGCTACAAGTATAATCAAACATGGGATCATTTGAATGAGTGCTGCCCTGGAATCACGCTGGAGAAATTTACAAAAGAAAGACTGCGTGAATTGAAGAATTGGTATGTTGGCAAAGGTTATAGCAATACCACAATTAGAAATTACAAAGGCAACACCAGAATTGAAGAAGTGAAAAAATTCTACGAGGTCATTGGTTGCCATGACGCAAGAAGGACTTTCGTCTGTTGCTCTCTCGCCTTTGGAATACCGCCAACGGTTGTTATGAGTTGCACAGGACATTCCACTTATAACGCGATGAAACCGTATATCGAAGTCGCGGATGAAACTCAACGAGTCGAATTGGCAAAATGGGATAAAGCTGAAAAACGAGGCGACATCAAGAGCGATATTGCAAAGAAACTTGAAGGTGTCGATGAAGCGACGTTGGCAAAAGTACTGGAGTTGTTGAAGTCGGCTTGATGAAAAAAAATACTTAAAGTTTACTTCAATCTTATCAAAAAGTAATATCTTTGCAGAAAATTTTAAGCAGTAATGGAAACGGCTTTTATGAAACCAGATAACGAAGTGTGCTACAACACACGGAAGTCGCGGCTTTACAACAGAACACGAAGGGGCTTGTTGGCGCATGTCCGTAAGGGCGTGTATGTGCCTTCGAATCTGACCGACAAGTTTATGATTGCGTGTAATGCTGTAGAAAACGGATGCTTGGTCTATCACTCGGCCTTGGAGTATTATGCCCTTCATACGCAATCTTTCAATTGGTTGTATGTCCATAGCACTACACCTTTCCGAACATTTGAACACTTGAATGAAATCTATCTTTTCAAGCCTGTCAGCTATCTGATAAATCCCTATATTGACCTTTCCAATGAGAACTATCCTGTTCGAGTTACATCATTAAGTCAAACCATCATTGACTGCATCCGGCATATCGACCTTGCTGGCGGCTTGGAGGAACTGATGAAAGCCTTGGATTGGATTGGCATTGACAAACTTGACGAGGCCGAAATGATACAATGCCTTGATATCGCTCCATCAAAAAGCGTTTACCAAAGGGCTGGCTATTTGCTTTCAATCTACAAAGACAAAATCGGGCTGTCCGACGGCTTCTTCCGTCACTGCAAGGAACGGACGGGCAACAATGTCAGCTACCTGTCGCCCGACGAGGACTGCGACGCATACGATAAATACTGGAAAATCTGTGTGCCGAAAACAATCAAACACCCCAAGGAATATGAACTCTATTGAATTGACGAGAAAACGGATCACGGCCATTGCCGAAGAATACAGCTTCACGGCGACCAATGTGGAAAAAGTAATCAGGCTTTGCGGCATACTTGACGACTTAAGCGCCATCGAATCATTCAAAGGGAAACTGGCTCTGAAGGGCGGCACGGCTATCAACTTGGTTCTTATACCGGGATTGCCACGTCTTTCTGTTGATTTGGACTTGGATTTGGCAATTGACTGCTCCAAAGATGAAATGCTCCTGTTACGGCAACAATTGGACGCGGGTCTTTCATCCTATTGCGTAGAGCAAGGTTACACTTTAGGCAAACGGGAGAGTTATTCCCTGTGTTCCTACGAGTTGCTGTATGACACCGTTACGGGCAGTCGCGACAAAATCAAGCTCGACATCAACTATTTGGCACGTTGTCATGTGTTTGCTCCGATTGAATCTACCATCAACCATCCGTTTGACCCAAACAAAACCATCAAGGTGTTCCACCTTTGGGATGTTGAAATCTTTGGTAGCAAGATGGGCGCTTTTTTTGAGAGAACGAAGCCGAGAGACTTGTATGACCTGTATTCGCTTTCGCAGTCAGGTCTGATGGCAAGCGATGAAGAAAAAAGATTGTTGAGGAAATGTGCCGTTTTCTACTCCACGATTGGCAATGACAGTGGGGATAATTGGTTGGACAAGGATGTTGATGAGCTAACCCAAATGAGTTTCAGCAAAATCAGGTCGCAATTGTTGCCAATGCTGAGGATTAAGGCGGGTGCTTACCCCAAAGAGAGAATTGAGCAAGCTGTTTCTGATTATGTGAAATCGGTAATGCATCTGGATGATATAGACAAGGGATTCATTGCAAGATTCCAATCATGCGATTATCAGCCCGAATTGCTGTTTGGGTTAGAAATGAAACATCTAGAGCATCATCCTGTGGCATTGGCGACTTTAAGCAAGCTGGAAGGTCAAAACCATTGAAGTCAGCTTAACCATACACCACCTCAAATGCCCGCTCCAATCTCGGTAGTATAGGTGAGAAATGCGTTCCTTCAACAAGTTCAAATAATACTGAAGCCTGACTATTTGATTTCAGCATCATGGCGGCAGCAAGAGTTCTCTCCTCTACTGTCGCCATTCTTTTATCTTTGGCGTTCTTCTCTTTTTCGCCTAACAGCATACAAACCTTCTTGATCTGCTGTGATGGCTCCTGTAAGGTTAGCTGATCCGATATAAGCTGTCTCTGTGTCAAATATCATCAACTTGAAATGCACCCTCGGACAGCATACCCTTTCCAAGTCAGTTGCAAGTATGGGATATTTGTCGAAGTCATCCCGGAACATCTGGCCTGGCTCTTTGGCATGTATCAATCTCACATCAATGCCTTTCTTCAATAATTCAGCCAATGTTGAAAGAAACGGAACTGCATCTTTACCCTTCATTACATAGAGATCCTTAATGTCAGCCGTACCTATCCACAGCGACTCTTTCACCGTGACAACCCGTGATATTACCTCAGTGTAGTGCTGCTCGTTTTGGATGTATTTGATGAACGGTGATGGCATGGTTTATTCGGTTGATGCGGCAAAGATAGGCATTTTGTTTTTCATTCATCATCAATCTTTAGCGGTGTACCTAACGGGAAAAAGGTTGGCCCAAGGATGATAATGCTTTCTTTCTTGGATTCGACTGCCTTTAATTGTTTGTTGCGTTTGGCCGCTTTCTTTTCGCGTTTTCTATCCATCTTTTCCTTTTGTTTGCGGCTCTGGTGCTTTCGTTTTTTGACTTGTTTTTTCCTTTGCTCTTCTTCGTTGGCTTTCATTTTGGCCTCAATTCGTAATTGCTTCTCTTCCCTTGCTTTTTCGGCTTGCTCGATTTCCTCCCAAATATGCTTGTAGAATTCTTCCCCGCCACCAAAAGGCACTGTTCTGACGCTACCACATTCAGGACAACGCTGGGGAACAGAAAATGCTGTCATGTGATGCTCAATATCATGCGATTTGAAAACACGACCGCAACGGGTGCATGTGAATGTTGTTAATCCTCGGTACATAATATCAGTTTTTTCTTTTTCTACGTTGTTTGCGATACCATTCCTCCCGTTTCTCTTGTTCCGCCTTCTTCCTCATTTCCAAACGCATTGCAGCCTCTTGCTC
>FLNV01000996.1_pt1 | contig 18660 bp, 10 predicted proteins | sample 1140351 | NCBI WGS metagenome assembly FLNV01 (sample SAMEA3878207, study PRJEB12797) | bioreactor metagenome | biome: Moose rumen | place: Sweden | collected 2011-10 | reverse complement strand
GAGACTGAGAGGTCTCTTTTTTTGGTGCATCACGGACATAAATCTTCTTTTTTACTTGCATATGTCAAAAAAAAGTAGTACCTTTGCAGCCTAATTGTAAATTAGGCTACGTATGGTTACATTTATTATTGCTTTGATATTACTGGTTGTAGGATTTTTCACCTACGGCGTATTGGTAGAGAAGATTTTCGGCATTGAGCCGGAACGTCAAACTCCAGCATTGACCAAAACGGATGGTGTGGATTTCGTGCCGATGGCACCATGGCGTATTTTTCTGGTTCAGTTTCTTAACATCGCCGGCCTCGGTCCTATCTTCGGTGCGATTATGGGTATTTTCTATGGTCCGGCGGCATTCCTATGGATCGTTTTCGGAACTATTTTCGCCGGAGGCGTACATGATTATTTAAGCGGAATGCTGTCTATCCGCAAAGGCGGTGCTTCGTTGCCGGATATTATCGGAGACGAGTTAGGAGGAGGCGTCAAACTCTTCATGCGTGTTTTAAGTCTGGTGCTGTTGATTTTGCTGACCACTACGTTCTTGAGCGGACCAGCTACGTTGCTACAAGGTCTCGCCGGATTAGGAACGATGCAGTTCAGCGGACGAATGATACCTATTGTATGGGTATTAATAATCTTTGGTTATTATGCCTTAGCAACCGTACTACCTGTGGACAAACTCATCGGACGATTCTACCCTATTTTTGGCGGAATCCTGTTGTTTATGGGAATCGGTATTATGGTAGTCATGTTAGGATGGCACAGCGCTGAAATGCCGGAAGTATTTGACGGTCTGCAAAATAGACAAACAAACGGTCTGCCTCTCTTCCCAATGATGTTTGTGAGCATTGCGTGCGGTGCCATTTCCGGTTTCCACGGCACACAAAGCCCTATCATGGCGCGCTGCTGTACCAATGAACGCCAAGGCCGGTGGATTTTCTACGGAGCGATGGTTGCCGAAGGTATCTTAGCGCTTATCTGGGCTGCCGCAGCCGGGACATTCTTTGCTGATCCGGAAAAAGGCCTATATGGCATTGACGGTCTGCAAGCCTTTGCGGCGCAGCATCCGGGTGAGAATATCGCAGCACTTGTCATAGACAAAGTGAGCCGCAGCTGGTTAGGAACCGTAGGAGGTATATTAGCCATCATAGGTGTTATTGCGGCTCCAATTACAAGCGGAGACACCGCTTTGCGTAGCGCACGACTGATAGTAGCGGACTTCTTGAAATGGGACCAACGGCCTATTCCGAAGCGACTGATGATAGCTATCCCGCTCTTCCTATGTGTGTTCGGAATGGTGTTTGTGGATTTCAATGTCGTTTGGCGGTATTTCGCATGGACCAACCAGACGCTCGCCGTCTTCACGCTGTGGGCGGGAACGTGCTGGCTTTACAAGAAAAATAACCCCACCCCAGCCCTCCCCTCAAGGGAGGGAGGAAAGTACCGTTACGGGTATCTGATTGCGCTGATTCCGGCGTTATTCATGACAATGGTATGCAGCAGTTATATTCTCATTGCGCCGGAGGGACTGAATATAGCACCTGAATACCGATGGATAGGTTATCTCATCGCCGGCTTGGTAACATTCGGCTGCCTCATCGGATTCTGCTATTGGGCAAAGAAAAGAGCCTCATGATATGATTAGTTCTGCCAAATATATTATCTCCTCTCCAGATGTAAAGGATTGTCCGCAGAGCAGTCTGCCGGAGTATGCGTTTATCGGACGGAGCAACGTAGGCAAATCCAGTCTGATTAATATGCTCTGCCATAATCCCAAGTTGGCCAAGACGAGTCAGAAACCCGGAAAGACGCTGCTGATTAACCATTTTTTAGTGGAAAGCAAGCCTACCCCCAGCGTTGTTCTACGGCCGTCCACCGGACGCCCGATCGAGCAGAGCTCTTCACCCGTAAAAGGAGGGGAGAAAGAGATGTCGCAATTATGGCATCTGGTGGATCTGCCGGGATACGGGTATGCACAGGCAGGACAGAAACAACGCGAGGCGCTGAAGAAGATGATAGAGCGGTACTGCCTGTTGCGGGAAGAATTAGTATGTCTTTTTGTGCTGATTGATTGCCGTCATGAAGCACAAAAGATAGATCTGGAGTTCATCAACTGGTTAGGCGAGAACGGTGTACCGTTCGCTATCGTTTTCACAAAGGGTGACAAGTTAGGCCGCGTGCGTCTGGCAGAGAATGTAGAAGCATATAAGAAACGGCTGTTAGAAGAATGGGAAGAACTGCCGCCGGTATTCGTTACTTCCGCAGAAACCAAATTGGGCGGCGAAGAGTTGACCGCTTATATTGAAGAATTGAACGAAACGGTAAAATCTTAAAAACAATACATTTTTTTTGAGTGCTAAACGAGTGCTGAATGAGTGCTAATCGAGTCGTAAGTAACCGCTAAAAGTGGCTTAAACGAAAACAATGCCTAAAATCTTAAAAATAGTACATTTTGTGCTTGCCTGCGCGTGCTGCGTTTTTTCGTACGCGCGCAACGCTCGCGTGTACGGGTATGTCGTGGATCAAGATAATGTGGGTATCGAATTGGCAAACGTAGCGGCATGGGGAAACCCCACCCCGAGGGAGTTCTACGACCGTCCACAGGACGCTCGATCGAGCGGAGCTCTTCACCCCTCAAGGGAGGGAGAAGGAATGGTGTTGTTGGGCGGAACGGCAACCAACAAAAACGGCTATTATGAGCTCTTGCTGGAGGAAGCGGATACGGTTGTTCTATCCTTCTCGATGATCGGCTATACCTCTGTGCAGCAACGGATTATCGATTTCAAAGACGTGCTGAATATCAATGTACAACTGCTGACAGACGAACAGCTGCTTACCGAGATTGAGGTACGAGGTCTGAAACGGACCCAAGGAACAATGGATCATATCGACGCCGGTACTACCAGAGTGATGCCGGATGCCACGGGAGGATCCATAGAAAGCCTGTTGATCACTTTTTCCGGTGTGAGCCAGACAAACGAACTGAGCAGCCAATACAACGTCCGCGGCGGTTCTTTTGATGAGAACTCCGTGTATGTCAATGGTATAGAAGTACATCGTCCGCTTCTTATTCGAAGCGGTCAGCAGGAAGGTTTGAGTTTCGTCAATCCTGAAATGGTTGAGAACGTAGGTTTCTCCGCAGGCGGTTACGGTGCCCAATACGGGGACAAAATGTCGTCTGTACTGGATATCACATATAAAAGTCCACGGGCTTTCGAAGCCAGCCTGAGCGCAAGTCTTTTGGGCGCGCAGGTGTACGTTGGACACGGCGACAGCACATACAGCCAGATGCACGGTCTGAGGTATAAAACAAGCAAATATATGCTGGGCGGACTTGCCACTTCCGGCAATTACCAGCCTACATATATTGACTACCAGACGTATATCACGTGGAAGGTAGGAAGCCGTCAGAAGTCAGCCGTCAGAAATCAGCCTTGGACGATGTCGTTTTTAGGCAACGTGAGCCAGAATGACTACCGTTTTCAACCGGATTCGCTGAGTGAATCATTCGGCGGACAAAATGCCAAAAACCTGAATATCTATTATGAAGGGCAAGAGAAAGACAAATTTCTGACCGCCTTCGCCGCTATAAGCGCAAGAGGTCATGTAGGCAATAACGTAGAAATAGGCTTTGACGCCAGCGGCTTCTATACCAACGAACGGGAGAATTTTGACATCACAGGCGAATACGTACTATCCAATGCCCCGATGGATGGCAACTCGGCAGGTGCTGTTTCTTCCGAACAGATCGACCCCTCGACGGGTCAGACAGACGTACTGGGCACAGGTATTTTCCACCAACATGCCCGGAACAGCCTGGAGGCGGGTGTGATAACCCTGTCTCATAAAGGGAAATGGGTGAGCGGAAATAACACCTTGCGCTGGGGTGTTAGCGGTCAGGCAGAGTTGATACGAGACCATATCAGCGAATGGGAGTGGCGTGATTCAGCAGGTTATTCTATGCCGGATGACGGCCGCAGCATGGACCTCTATTACACGCTGCGCGGCGATGCGGGTATGACTTCCGCACGCGTACAGGGGTACATACAGAACGAGCATAAATGGAACACCGTTTCCGGGCAATGGATTCTGACCGTAGGAGGACGGCTTCAATGGTGGAGTTGGAATAACGAAGTACTGCCTTCCCCGCGTGCCTCTGTTGAATGGATTCCAGGCTGGAAAAGGGATTTCTGCTTCCGGTTGGCTACAGGTCTGTATTATCAGGCTCCTTTCTACAAGGAGTTGAGAGATACACTGACAGATGCGCTCGGAGTGACACGTATTCAGCTGAACCGGGATCTGAAAGCCCAACGGTCGGTGCATGTTGTATTGGGCGGAGACTATTATTTCCGCGCATGGGGAAGACCGTTCAAACTGACAGCGGAGGGCTACTATAAATATATTGACAGGATGGAAAGTTATACGGTCGATAATGTACGCGTGCGCTACTCCGGCCGTAATGACTCCCAAGGCTATGCCGGAGGATTGGATTTGAAACTGTATGGCGAACTGGTGCCCGGAGCGGACAGTTGGATCTCTTTCAGTACGATGGTTGCACGGCAACGCCTATTAGGAAGTCCGGAGTGGATTCCCAGTCCTACGGAACAGAGGTATAATTTCTCGATGCTTTTTCAGGATTATATCCCGCAGTTACCACAGCTGAAATTCCATCTGAAGATGCAGTTCTCGGAAGGCCAGCCATACTATGCCCCGCGTAACAATCAGGTCTGGGGACGTATGCCCACCTACAAACGTATAGATATCGGCGCTACCTATGTATTCAACGAGAAAACGGCCAAGTTCATGCGCGCGCCATCCGCCAAGCATGTCAAACAATGGGCGATTCAGTTCGAGGTATTCAACCTTGTTGGGTGGAAAAACGTCAACTCTTATTTCTGGGTAGCCGATGCTTATAACAACCAGTGGGCCAGCCCCAACTACCTCACCGGAAGAAGATATAATTTGAAAATAACAGTAGATTTGCGATAAATAAAAATGGTAAATGACAAAATGGCAAATGAGTTAACCCCTATGATGAAGCAGTTCCGGGATATCAAGACACAATACCCGGATGCGATGCTGTTGTTTCGTTGCGGCGACTTCTATGAGACATATGCGGAAGACGCGGTAAAAGCTGCTAAGATTCTGAATATTACCCTCACCCATCGCTCCAATGGCGGCAGTACGGCTGCGCAAGCCTTGGAAATGGCTGGATTTCCTTTCCATGCCTTGGATACCTATTTGCCCAAACTGGTCCGTGCCGGTTTGCGTGTTGCGATCTGCGACCAACTGGAGGATCCCAAACTGGCGAAGAAACTGGTCAAACGGGGTGTGACGGAGTTGGTAACTCCGGGAGTGAGCTATTCGGACACTACCCTTACGCAGAAGGAGAACAACTGGGTGGCATGTATCCATTTTGAGAAGCACGTGATCGGTGTCGCTTTTCTGGATATCTCTACCGGCGAGTTCCTTGCCGGACAAGGCGACAGCGACTATATCGACAAGTTACTCGTTAATTTTGCGCCCAAGGAAGTGCTGCACCTGCGCGGACGCAAAGCCGAAATGGAAAATCTTTTCGGTTCTAAGTTCTTTACCTTCGAGTTGGAAGACTGGATGCTGGTGGAGAGCACCGCTAAAGAGCGTTTGCAGAAATTATGGGGAGTATCTTCCCTCAAAGGATTCGGGCTGGAAAAGATGACTGCGGGCGTGACTGCGGCTGGGGGGATTCTGATGTATCTGGACATGACACAGCATCTGCAAACGGGCCATATACAGCATTTGAGCCGTATCGAGGAGGACAAATACGTCTGGCTGGACCGTTTCACGATTCGCAATCTGGAACTGCTGGGAGGTCAGACCGAAGAGAGCCGCACACTCTTTGATATTATTGACCGTACAATAACACCGATGGGCGGACGAATGCTGCATCGGTGGATGGCATTCCCGCTGAAAGATATCCGTCCTATCCGCAACAGACAGAGCGTTGTGGAATATCTGTTTAAGAACCCCGAAGCACGCGAAACGATGCGTGAAGTGCTGGGGCAGGTGGGAGATCTGGAACGTATCGTCAGCAAGATATCCACCGGACGTATCGGACCGCGCGAAATGGTACAGTTAGGCCGGGCATTGAGAGCTGTAAAACCGGTTAAAGACATATGTGAAGGAGCCAAAGAGAACGCGTATATGTCTCTCATGGGAGAGCAACTGGACCCTTGTGCAGAGATGAGGATGAGGATTGAGCGCGAGATAGTGCCTGATCCACCCTTGGCGCAAGGACGGCCGAATATTATCGCGCGGGGCGTTGATACGGAACTGGACGAACTGCGTGCTATCCAGTCGGATGGTAAGGACTATCTGCTACAGATACAGCAACGCGAGATCGAACGGACTGGCATACAAAGCCTGAAGATCGGTTATAACAATGTATTCGGGTATTATCTGGAGGTACGCAATACCTATAAGGACCAGGTGCCGCCGGAGTGGATTCGAAAACAGACTCTTGTCAACGCCGAACGGTATATCACGGATGAGCTGAAGACCTATGAAGAGAAGATCACCACGGCAGAGGAAAAGATTCAGATCATCGAGAACCGTCTGTATCAAGAATTGATGCTGGCTCTATGCGAATGGGTGCCGCAAATGCAACTGGATGCCAATGTGCTGGCGCAACTCGATTGCCTGCTTTCTTTTGCTACGGCTGCAGCGGAATATCGCTATGTGTGTCCGGATGTGAATGACAGTCTTGTTATTGATATCCGGCAGGGACGACACCCCGTTATTGAGCAGCAACTGCCTCCCGGAGAACAGTATATCGCCAATGATGTGCTGCTTGATAATAACGGGCAGCAGATCATTATTATCACCGGTCCGAATATGGCCGGTAAATCAGCTCTGCTGCGCCAGACTGCATTGATTGTGCTACTCGCTCAGATGGGATCTTTCGTTCCGGCGGAGAGCGCTTCTATCGGCGTCGTGGACAAGATCTTCACACGCGTCGGAGCAAGCGATAATATCTCCCTCGGGGAATCCACTTTTATGGTCGAGATGAATGAAGCGGCATCAATTCTGAATAACCTCTCCGAACGGAGTCTGGTCCTTTTCGATGAACTCGGACGAGGCACCAGTACCTATGATGGCATAAGTATTGCATGGGCTATTGTGGAATATATCCACGAGAATAAAGGCCATGCCAAAACGCTCTTTGCCACCCACTATCATGAGCTGAACGAAATGGAGAAGACATTCGACCGGATTCGCAACTATAATGTCTCCGTACGCGAAGTGAACGGCAAAGTCATCTTCCTGCGCAAACTGGTACGAGGCGGGTCGGAACATAGCTTCGGTATTCATGTTGCCAAACTGGCTGGTATGCCGGCTTCTATCGTGGAACGGGCTACACAGATATTGAAAGACCTCGAGAATGCCGCTAAAAACGGAGAGATAGCCAAACCGATAGAGCATATAGGAGAAAGCCGGGAAGGAATGCAACTCTCGTTCTTCCAACTCGACGACCCCGTTCTGGAGCAGATTCGAGACGAGGTTAAAAGCCTGGATATCAATAATCTGACGCCGTTGGAGGCGCTTAATAAACTATCGGAAATCAAACGGTTAGTAGGAGGAAAATAAGATGCTAAAGAAACGTTATATACTTCGTACAATCCTGATTGTCATCGGTATTTTTGCCTTGCTGGCTTGCGCTTTTGTCGCAGAGCAATACTATCGATGGCATATATGCAACTTCCATGCACTGGATGGAGAACCGCATAGTTATGATATCTATCCGGGGGCTACTACCGACTCGGTGCTGAAACTTCTGAGCGCCGACTACGAGATTAGTTCCGAGACCGATCTGAACTTGCATATGCGTTTTCTCGTCTTTAATCATCCAGAACCGGGACACTATATCTTCCCTGCACAGATAGGTGACCGTGAACTCATTGAACGGCTCAAATACGGCTATCAGACACCGGTGCGTATCACTTGGAATAATTTCGTACGCACGAGGGAAGATCTGGCCGGCAAAGTGACACGACATCTGATGATGGACAGTCTCACGCTGCTTCAGTATCTGGAGGATGACGCATTCTTGAGCCAATATGGGTTGAATAAAGAGACCAGCCGATGTCTTTTTATTCCTAATACATACGAAGTGTATTGGAATATTACCCCCGAGCAACTTTTCAACCGCATGCAAAAGGAATATGACATCTTTTGGAATGAGACGCGGAGAGCTAAAGCTGATTCTATCGGATTGACTCCGGTCGAGATTGCTATCGTTGCCTCGATTGTGGAGGGGGAGAGCCATAATAAGAATGAGATGCCGATAATTGCCAGCTTGTATCTCAACCGCGTCCATAAAGGAATGCTGCTGCAGGCATGCCCTACGATCAAGTATGCGGTAGGGGATTTCAAACTCAAACGGATCCTTTATCGCCATCTTACCGTGGATTCGCCTTATAACACCTATATCAATCCCGGTCTGCCGCCGGGACCTATTCGATGCCCGGCGCCGGCTACTATTGATATGGTGCTCAATGCTCCCAAGACGGACTATCTCTTCATGTGCGCCAGCCCCGAGTTGAACAATACGCATATCTTCTCTTCCTCCTATTCCGGCCACGCCGCTGCGGCACACCAATACCGCCATACAATGGATACTATCCATTGGGACAAATGACAAGATAGTAAAATGGTACATGATATGATTTGGGATAATAACGAAGATATCAGGGTGGTCGAATGCGCCAATAAGACGCGTGATATTCAGCTTCTTCTCAACGACTGCCGGGAGGAGAGAAGACCTTATGTCTTCATCACCTCAACAATGACCATTAAACCCTTGCGACGCCTACTTGTGCCGGTTTCTATGCTGGAGGAGGAAACTTATAAAGCGGAGATATCCACTTATATAGCGCGTAAAACCGGGGCACACATAATCTTGCTCCAGGCGAACGACTACGGATCGCATGCGAGACAGAACGTCAACCGCATCGTCACTTATATAGAGAAAGCCAACGAACGCCTGAAAAAGAAAGACCAGCCGCCCATAACTTACGAGATCGTTATGGCGCGCAAGGACTCCTTCGCGCTCACACAAGAAGCAGGGGAAAGACAAAGGGATTTTCAGCATGACTTACTAATCCTGACTGCCAGCAGAGACTATGGTCTGGATGATATCTTGTTCGGACCGCCCGAGAGAAAAGCTATTCAGCACGCGCTGGTGCCGGTGATGTTGGTTAACCCACGTGAAGATTTGTTCTCTTTATGCGACTAACACTGCCATTTTGTCAACTAAATATTGCAAATTTTAGATTTTTAACACTTTTTTCTAATAATATTTGGTCAATTCGTCAAAAAGCAGTACTTTTGCATCGTGTTTTTCATGGTATTAGATTTAAGGTTAAATGAAAAGATTGGGTTGTCGGGAGACAACCTTCTTTTTTTTGAATATATTGATGAGTGCTTTCGGCTCTTATAAAATTTCCAAAATTATCAATAGAAAACTTCCAATAATTATGATTTTCTAGTCATATTTATAGATTATTTGTTTTTTACTTGCCCAATTCATGTGTTTTTTATAATTTTGCAGCATATTTAATAGGGCTATTAAATGATGCAATTAGACAAACATGTTTATCGCCTGGGGATAGATATAGGCAGTACTACCATTAAGATGGCACTTGTGCGGGTAGAACCGGCAGGAACGGATGGTAAGGAAAGGATTGAAATTGTATTTACAGACTACCGGCGCCATAACGCAGTCCCGCTGCAAGTAGGGCAAGAGATGTTAACGCGGCTCATTGCTTCAAGCGGGCTCTCGCCTGAGGATACGCTGATAGTAGGTATCACCGGCTCTGTAGGCATGGGATATGCGCAACGCCTCAAGATACATTTTTACCAGGAGGTGATTGCTGCTGCAGAAGTGGTAAAACGGCTTTACCCGGATGTACATGCGCTGATAGATATCGGAGGAGAGGACTCTAAGATCATTTTCTTCGAAGAGGGACGTGTTCCGGACATGCGGATGAACGGTAATTGCGCCGGAGGTACTGGAGCCTTTATCGACCAGACGGCTACGCTGTTGGGAGTAGAGACTGAAGCGTTGAATGACTTGGCGGAAAGGGCGGAGAATATCTACCCTATCGCATCGCGATGCGGAGTTTTCAGCAAGACCGACATCCAAAATCTCATCTCGCGTTCGGTGAGCAAGGAAGATATAGCAGCCTCTATGCTGAACGCGGTCTCTATGCAGGTCGTCAGCGCCTTGGCGAGAGGTACAGATGTCTTGCCGAAGGTCTTCCTTTGCGGCGGACCGTTCGCTTATATTCCCGAGTTGCGCAAACATCTGCTACGGGCTTTGGATTTGACCGAGGAGGATTGTATCGTTCCGGAATATACCCAGTTTGTGCCGGCTGTCGGCACGGCTTTATTGGCGCAAGGCGGGACGATCACGTGCGCGCAGGCGCTTTCCTTGTTTAATAATCACGATACCGCCCCGCAGAGCGATGAACACCGCTCAGGAGCTACTCTTCCCCCTCTCTTTGACAACCAGGAGGAATACGGGAAATGGCTTGATTCGAAGCGGCGGAGATATCGCCATGACGCGATCCGGGTCAAACAGCCCGCTTTAGGTTCATCGCTTTATCTGGGTGTGGACTCCGGTAGTACGACTACCAAACTGGTAGTCGTCAACGAGGAGGGAGAGATCGTCTTCTCGGATTATAGTTATAATAACGGCAACTCTTTTCAGGCTTTCCGCGAGGCGCTGCAACGCTTGTATGACAATATGGGCAGGGATATAGAGATCGTGCGCAGCTGCTCTACGGGGTATGGGGAACAGTTGCTCAAAACGGCCTTCCGGCTGGATCGGGGAATAGTGGAGACTATGGCGCATTTCATTGCGGCTAAACACCTGCAACCGGACGTATCATTTGTGCTTGATATCGGCGGACAGGATATGAAGGCTATCTTCGTGGAGAATGGTTCCATACGGCGTATTGAAATTAACGAAGCTTGCTCTTCGGGATGCGGCAGTTTTATCATGACTTTTGCCAAACAGCTGGGGTACGATGTAAGCGATTTCGCCCGGATGGCTACGCTCGCTAGGCATCCATATGACCTGGGAACCAGATGCACTGTCTTTATGAATAGCAAAGTGAAACAGGCTATGCGCGAAGGAGCGGCGGTAGATGATATTGCCGCGGGGTTCAGTTATTCGGTGATTAAGAATTGTTTGTATAAAGTGCTCAAGTTGCAGTCTTTCGACCAATTGGGAGAATATATCATGGTGCAAGGAGGTACGTTTAGAAATCATTCTGTTGTGCGCGCTTTGGAGCTTCTTACCGGAAAAGAAGTGGGATTCGGACCTATTCCCGAACTGATGGGAGCTTACGGCGCAGCGTTATATGCTAAAGGAGGGGTCGTATGAAACTGAAGGAAATGTTACAATCGAACCGGTTTGAGACGAAGGAAGAAATCTGTCCGGGTTGCCAGAACCATTGCCGGGTCCAGGTCTATTCCTTCGATGAGGGGCGCCGGTATGTCTCCGGAAACAACTGCGAACGGGTCTATTCGAATACGGAAAAAGGAGCGGTGAAAGGCGTCAATATGTTCGATGAGAAATACAAACTCCTCTTCACCTCCTTGCCCGTCACCAATCGCCAGCCCCTCCTCACCATCGGTATCCCGCGCGGGCTGGGGATCTACGAAAACTATCCTTTCTGGCACACGCTTTTTACCTGCTGTGGTATTCGCGTGCGGCTCAGCAGCCCCAGTTCCAACCGGCTCTATGACAAGGGCCTGCGCACGATTGTGGCGGACAATATATGCTATCCGGCTAAACTGATGCACGGACATGTGATGGATCTCATTGAGAAAGGAGTGGATCGGATTTTCTACCCTTGGGTGGTTTTTGAGAAGAAAGAGGACCCGCTGGCTAAGAATAGTTTTAACTGCCCTGTCGTCAGCGGCTATTCTGATGTTATCAAGAGTTCCATCAATCCGGAGAAACACTATGGTATTCCGGTGGATTCGCCTACTATCTCGTTCAAGGACGAGAACCTTCTCCGCGCCTCTTTGATGGAATATCTCACCTCGCTGGGTGTTTGCCGCGAGACGGTCCCGACGGCTGTCAGCCAGGCTCTGGAGGCGCAGCAAAAATATCTGGACACGCTGGAGAGACGCAACAAACAGGTCTTCGCCGCAGCGCAAGCTGCCGGACGGATGGTTATCCTGCTGGCGGCAAGACCCTATCATATTGACCCTCTCATCCAGCATCATATAGCGGACGCTATTGCGGATATGGGCGTGGATGTCATTACGGAGAATATCGCGGCAACCGATGGGAAAGAGGTATATACCTATCTGAACGCAATGGCGCAATGGGCGTACCCCAACCGGATTTTCAAGGCGGCGCAATGGGTGGGACAAAACGCCTATGACGGGCTCCATATGGTGGAACTGACCAGTTTCGGCTGCGGACCGGATGCGTTTATCCTGGACGAAGTGCGTACGCTACTCGGCAGGTATAACAAAAACCTCACGGTCCTGAAGATCGATGATGTCAATAATATCGGTTCGCTTCGTCTCCGCATCCGCTCATTGATAGAGAGCGTGAACTCCCTCTCCCCCGTAACCGGTAACCCGTCACCCGTAACCCCTCCCTCCACCTCTTCTCTTCCTCTCACAACCCCGCCCTTTGAATCACGGGATAGAGAACGCGTAATCCTCGCCCCTTATTTTGCCGAGGGATATAATGAGTTTCTGCCTACGATCTTTGCTCTGGCGGGCTATCGCATCGAGTCCCTTCCTATGGCTACCCGGGAGGACGCGGAGGAAGGCTTGCATGTCGCTAATAATGATATCTGCTATCCGGCTACTATCGTGGTGGGGAGTATCATGCGCGCGCTGCAATCCGGCAGATACGATCTCTCCAAGACGGCCGTGGCGATCACACAGACGGGAGGGCAATGCAGGGCTTCCAATTATTACTCGCTGATTAAGAACGCCCTTGTCGCGGCAGGGATGACTCAGGTGCCGGTCATTGCGGTGGCTATCGGACCAAGCCTACAGAACAGCCAGCCCGGATTTGAGATCGACTGGCTCCGCCTCATCCGGCCTACGCTCGAAGCACTCTTTTTCGCCGACGCGCTCGCCAAACTCTATTATCCCGCTGCGCCCAGAGAACGCATTCCTGGAAAAGCGAGAACCCTCTATGACTATTATCTGAGTGCAGCCCAACCCCTCTTGTTGCGCCGCGACTACAAAGGAATGAGGCGGTTGATGGCGGATGCGGTGGAGGCTTTCAGCGGGATCACGGACAAGGACAGACAGGTATCTGTCGTCGGGGTCGTGGGGGAGATATATGTCAAGTATAACTCCTTCTCCAATCATGGCGTCGTCAAATGGCTGATTGATCATGGAGTGGAGGTCATTCCTCCGGCACTCACCGGCTTCTTCTCCACCTCGGTTCCCAATGCGTTTATCAACCGTTCGCAGCATATCCGCGAGGACGGATTAAAACCCTGGCAGGCGCGTCTGGTCAACCGCTTCCTGCGCCATTACGCACAGGTGTACGACCGTCTCTGCCGACCCTATCCTTTCTATCGGCCTTTTACCGACATTATGGATATCTGGGCAAAAAGCCGTAAGGTCATCAATTCCGCTGCCGATTTCGGAGAAGGATGGTTCTTGCCCGGAGAGATATGCGACCTGGCGGAAAACGGAGTCAACAAAGTGGTCTCGCTGCAGCCTTTTGGATGTATCGCCAATCATATTATCAGCAAAGGGATTGAGAAACGGTACAAAGATCTGTATCCGCATCTGGCGCTCCTGTTCCTTGATTTTGATGCCGGCACGTCGGATGCCAATATCACCAACCGGCTCCATTTCCTGTTGAACAACTAAAATCACGATTATGAATAAATACGAAAACGAACCGATGGAACTGCGTATCCGGGAGGTGGCACAGCAGTTATTTTTCCGGCAGGGATACGCCGCTACTTCCACTACCCAAATAGCCAAAGAGGTTGGCTGTACCCAGGCTCTCGTGCATTATTATTACCGCACTAAAGAAAATCTCTTCCGCCAGATCTTCCTGGAGCAGGTGGAAGCCGCGCTCAATGTGGTGGGGCGGTCGCTGGCAAGCGAGGCGTCCTTCGAAGATTTTCTGCGGTCCGCTATATCCCTGTATTTCGATGCGTTGCAGCAAAACCAGAGGCTTCCTTTCTTCGTCTTGGAGGAACTGGTCTCTAACCCCGAACGCAGAAAATATCTGAGAAAGAACTTCGTCCAAAAGCCTTCCTATGCAATGATCTATATGCAGTTTGACGCGCGGGTCAAAGCGGAACAGCAGGCGGGCAGACTTGCCAAAGTGGATTCCTTCGATATTATGATGTCTATCGCTTCGCTTACGGTCTTCACGTTCATCTCTTTGCCGATGTATCAGGACCTGCTCGCGCAGACGGACGAACATGTGAAGCAATTTATCGCCCACCGGAAAGCGGAAGTCACACGCCTTGTCCTTCAAGGCCTCCGGCCATAAAGCACGGAAGCGCTTAAGCACTAAAACACTTAAGCACTAAAGCACTTTGAAGTAGTCTAACAGCACCTTGTAGTGGTCTTGTGCGGTGAGGCATGTATCGCGGAGATAGCCGTTGGTCTGCCCCCAGTTTTGGATGCCGCGATAGTAGAACAACCGCAAGTCTTCTGTGATGATAAACGGCACTTGGCCGCTTTGCAGACACTGCCAGAAGAGCAATAAGCGCCCCACACGGCCGTTGCCGTCCTGGAAAGGATGGATACGCTCAAAACTCACGTGGAAATTCAATATATCATCGAGCGTCACTTGCTTGAGCGCATTATAGTCGTCAAGCAAGGCTTTCATGTGTCGGTGAACATCTTTGGGTGCAACCGTCTCTTGTCCGCCTACCTCGTTGGGAAGGCGCTTGTAATCGCCCACAGCAAACCACTGTTTGCGGCTGTCGGAGGTGTTTGTTTTCAGGATGGCGTGCAAAGTTTTGATATGTGCCTCGGTGATTTTATCCATCGCGTGGTCAATGATATAGTCGATACAACGGAAGTGGTTCACCGTTTCCATGATATCATCGACGGACGTGTCTTCGGTCGTGACACCAAGTGTGTTGGTCTCGAAGATATAGCGTGTCTGCTCTTTGGTCAGTCTGCTGCCTTCGATATAGTTGGAGTTGTAGGTCAAATCTATCTGTGTACGATGATAGATACCGCCCTTTAGTTTGGAGTCTTTCTCCTCGCGCAAACGGGTGAGTAGCGGAGAGAGTTTCTTCTTGCCTTTCTTAGGCAGGTCCGCATCCGCTGGGATGTTCCATGTCTTTCCGGTCAGAAAGGCGCCATCAATCTTCCCTGCCGCACAATAATTACGTGCAGTACGTTCGCTAATGCCGTACTTTTCGGCAAACTGTATGACGGATATATATTCCATAATCGGCAAGTTTAATTCAAAATCCGCTGCAAAGATACTATTTTTTGCCGATACCGGCAAGTGTTTTGGCAAGAAAATGCGAATTTTCTTCATTTTTTGCCGATATATGCAAGTGTCTTATCTTTATTGCCGATGATTAAGATTTCTATACAACAAAAGCAGACGGGCATCGCCCGCCTGCTCTGTTTGTTCATTGACTTGGTACTTTGTACTTAGTCACTTTGTCACTTTACTTGACCTCTGCACCTTGCAGCGTGTAAGTCTTGTCTCCGCGGAGGATGTAGATTTGGCCGTTATAGAGGATTTTGGATGCTTTGTGTTCATCAATAAAGACATCTTCAATACCTTCAGGATTTCCGCCAGGATTGACTTCGCCGGTATAACCAGTAGTGGCAAATTCTCCACGATAAGCGATGAGTTCTTCACTTGCATCATCAGCAACCGCGAGGCGATAAGCGTATTTGCTTGCTACATTCAGACCTGTAACCGTAAAGGACATACCAGCAACAGACATTGTGGCAGCAGGGGCATGTGCCGAGCCATTACGAGAAGGTGCAAAAGCAATACCTGTCAGCTGACCGTTGCTATTGAAAACAAGCGTACAGAAGACAACACCATCTTTGGTTATCTGGAGCGAATAAGAGGCTGCAGCTGAGTCTGTCGGCCATGTAAAAATAGCATTATCCTCATTTGCCTCTACTGTTACCGCATCTTTTGATAGTGTTGCATCTTCCGAAGCAATCTCACGAATATCAAATCGTCCCCAATACGGGTCGAGCTGATAGGTTCGTTTGCTGCCTGCAGGCACATATAGATAGGCATAATCGCTGATGGACGAGAGCGTGTTTTCGTAAACAACCGGAGTTGTGGTGTTCATACTGGTTATGTCGTTCACGCGGATACAACCTTTGAAGGCATAATCGCCGATTTCTTCGACCTGATATCCCAAATAAATAGAGGTTACAAGAATACAGCTATCGAACGCATGTGCGCCAATAGAAGTAACTTCGTTAGGAATATTGATTTTACGAATCTTTGTTAAGCCTTTGAATGAATAATCTCCGATGGATTTCAAATAGGACGGGAATGAAAGCAAGTTGATCTTATTCATTCCACTACAAAGATGAGACGGGATATGTTCTGTTTCTTCACCAAAGACAAAAGAAGTTATTTTGCTGCGACTTGCGTAGAAAGGAGAAGCGGCGGAAGATGCATAATTTGCAATGTTCTTTGCATGCCATTCTACAGAAGTAATATTCTCGCAGTCATAGAATGCGTTTGGCGAGAACAGACGAACGGTATTAGGAATAAACACCGAGTTAATACTATTGCAGTTAACAAACGCCCATGGTTTGAGTTCCGTAATCTTGTTTGGAATCGTCAATTCCGCTATCAGCGAGTCCCCGATGTATAGATTGCGTGAATAGAATACAGGATTAGACTTCGAGTTGGCGAAATCAACCTTACACCATGAGTCCACGTCCTCGATTTTGACTTCGGCAATACCACTACAATCATTAAATGCATTCTCTCCGACGGAGGTCAACGAAGCCGGCATCGCTATAGAAGCTAAACTACCACAACCGGAGAAAGCACCCTTACCAAGAGTGGAGACGGCTGAAGGCAGAGATTCCAATTGCAGACTGCTACAATTGAAAAAGGCGCTATCCTTAATAGATGTGATTGTATTTGGCAAGTTGACGGATGATAAAGCCGTACAACCATGGAAAGTATTGCTTTCAATGCTTGTAAAGTTTTCCGGAATAACTGCTGAATGCAAACCTGTACATGCTTTGAAAACAGAATGTCCCATTTGGTTTATTCCGCTGCCGAGGGTGACTGAAGACAAATGGTTGCATTGGAAGAAAGCAGCATTGCCTATCGTCTGCAAGCTATTCGGAAACTCAATGGCGGCAATATTGTAACAACTGCTGAACGTTGAGTCGCCTATAGTGGTTAAATTATTACCTAACTGCAATGAGGTCAAGTTGCCACAATCTGCAAATGCGCCATTTCCGATAGTAGTCACATTCGGAAGAGTAAGTGTATCTACGCCGGTACATTCTCTAAAGGCATTATTTCCAATGTTCACAACACTTTCTGGAATTGCAGCAGAGGTCAAACCGGAGCAACCTGCAAAGGAGTTGTTTCCTATCGTCGTCACACTATTTGGAATATTAAACAAGGAAGCAGTACTGCAATTGTAATAAGCATAATCGCCAATAGCCGTGATAGCGTCTCCTAAATTGTATGTCAGCACCTGCGAACCAAATATTTTAGCAAAATTATTGGTAGCGGTATATGCCTTGCTTACTATCGCATTGGAATTGATATTGACGGTTTTAAGATTTGTACAATTCCGGAATGCGCTATTTCCTATACTTGAAAGACTATTTGGTAATGTAATGGACTGCAAAGAACCCGCATTATAAAATGCATAATTACCAATAGAGGAAACTCCTTCACCTATAATATATTCTCTAACTTGCGTGCCGAAAATAGCAGACAAATTCGTTGAAGATCCATAGTTTTTACTTGCAACAGCGTTGGAATTGAGAGTTACATTCTTGATATTATTGCAACCGGAAAAATCATCTGTACTAATAGCCGTAATACTGCTACCGATAGTCAAATCCCTGAGATTAGTCATACCTGCACAAAGATATGCCGGAATGTGCTCTACACTATCCCCAAAGACGAAAGTTTTAATTTTCGAGCTGATACCAGAAAAAGGAGTTGAGGTGCTCGTAAAATCAGTACAATTTTTAGCGTTCCATGTCACAGAAATTAGACTGCTGCAATTATAAAAAGCCCTCTCTCCAATGCTTGTGACACTATTGGGAATCGTCACAGAGGTCAAACCAGTGCAACCACTGAAAGCAGAATATCCAATGCTGGTGACACCATTGGGGATGGTCACAGAGGTCAAACTGCTGCAACCATTGAAAGCACCAGATCCAATGCTCGTGACGCTGTTGGGAATAACGGCGGATTGCTGAAGGACTCCATTTAATTGAAGATGATAATCACTAGATATAGAACTCGGAGACCATGCTTTATTACACCATTCATCCATGCTGCCTATATAATTAATGGTAGAAACACTGCATAAAGCGAAAGCACCTCCTCCAATGCTTGTGACGCTATTGGGAATTGTCACGGCGGTCAAACTGCTGCAATTATAGAAAGCATTATTTCCAATGCTT
>FLNV01001132.1_pt1 | contig 18662 bp, 14 predicted proteins | sample 1140351 | NCBI WGS metagenome assembly FLNV01 (sample SAMEA3878207, study PRJEB12797) | bioreactor metagenome | biome: Moose rumen | place: Sweden | collected 2011-10 | reverse complement strand
GGCGGAAAGGTGATAGAGGAAAAGGCGAAAGGCTATAAGGGATACATGCAGTGTGACGGTTTTGCGGGCTACGAAACGGCCTTCAAGACAAACCCCGACGTGCGTCTCGTGGCCTGCATGGCACACATCCGCCGCAAGTTCGAGGCCGCGTTGGACGAGAACAAGGCCGCGGCCCAGCTGATTATCGGCAAGATACAGAAGCTGTACATGGTGGAGCGCATGTGCGACGAGGCGAAGGCCACACCAGACGAGCGCAAGGCAAAGCGCGAGGCACTGTCGCGCCCCATCATGAATGAGATAAAGGCCTGGATAGAGTCCGAGGGCGTGAAGTACAGCGGCGAGAGCCTGACAGGGAAGGCCGTCACATACGCCTACAACCGCTGGGACAACATGATGCGCTACCTGGAGGACGGCAGGATCAAGATAGACAACAACCTCATGGAGAATGCCATCCGTCCCATTGCGCTCGGACGAAAGAACTATCTCTTCTGCGGCAACCACGAAGGAGCAGAGAACATGGCCGTCGTCTGCTCGCTGATTGCCACATGCAAGGCACAGGAGGTCAACCCCAGGGAATACCTCAACGATGTCATCGAGAAGATGCCAAGAATAAAGAACGCCACGCATGAGGAACTGGTGCAGTTGCTGCCACACAAGTGGAAGCTGAAGCACAGCAAAGATTGACTGCGCACTAAATATATAATAATGTGACAGCGGCAGTGGTACTACCATTGCCGCTGTCACTTTTGGTGGGGGTGTACTTCTTCGAGTGCTTACGTTAATCAGGAATAGAATAGACAAAATAAATAAAGACTACCATGTCTTCGTCTACAGGGCCTTCGATACGTCCACAGGGGCGCCCTTTTCCGTCAAACATTCGCCCATCGAAATAGACTTGACCAATTAGTGTGCCTCCTATGAATAGTTGCCAGAAATTGAAATCTTTTCTAATGGTTCCAATGGAATACTCAGTATCACCTTCAATTCGGCCGATACGCTCCTCTGTATAGAGAAATGTAGTCTTGCTCATTTGACCATTCTTCAATTTCCATTGCCTTTCGAGTTTATTCTGTTTCGTGTAGGCTACAGGAAGATTGTTGCGTCGAATCCATAAACCATCGCTGCGCCAGCGGTGAATTGACAGTAAAGGCATAGCATTGAAGCGAGCCATCATTTCGTTCTGCACTTGTTCGTCAGTCATGGTTTGTGCTTCGGTACTTGTTGCTGTCATCAGTCCGGCAAACAACAGCATCACTGATAGTTTCATCTTTAGTTTTCTCATAAGGCTTTAATTATTTTATATCAATTCTTGGTATACCACTGGTATAAACGTGCAACCCCTTCTTCTATTTCTACCTGATGAGTCCAGCCGAGTCTATGGAGCTTATCGACGTTGATTAGTTTGCGCATCGTACCATCAGGTTTTGATGAATCAAAGACAATGCTTCCGTTGAAGTCGACTGTTTGAGCTACCAGTTTCGAGAGTTGACGAATGGTGAGTTCCTTTCCTGTTCCCACGTTTATATGACAGTTACGTATCTCGCCCAGTTGTGGCAGAGCACCTCCACGACCTGCACTGTGATTACGGTCGACAGCACCATCTACCGATGTTCCATAGTGTACGCTCGAATATTTATCAATACCGATGATTTCACTGAAGTCAACATTTACCAAGATGTGAACAGAAGCGTCTGCCATATCTTCGCTCCAAAGGAACTCGCGCAGAGGTGTTCCCGTCCCCCAAAGTTCGACGCGATTGTCGCTGATGCCGTATTTGCCCAAGACTCTAAGGATGTCGGCATTGTCGGATTGACCGTCAATACCCTCTACGGGACGCTTGTTCATGTCACGGCGGATGGCAGTCCAATTGCCGTCGTTGATGAGTTTAGCCAAATAGACCTTTCGTATCATGGCAGGCATGACGTGGGAGTTCTCCAAGTGAAAATTGTCGTTTGGTCCATAAAGGTTAGTTGGCATCACGGCTATGTAGTTGGTGCCATACTGCAAGTTGTAGCTCTCACACATCTTCAGCCCGGCAATTTTGGCGATGGCATATTCCTCGTTTGTGTATTCCAGGGGGGATGTCAGCAGACAATCTTCCGTCATTGGCTGTGGCGCATTCTTTGGATAAATACACGTTGATCCCAGGAAAAGGAGTTTCTTGACACCATGCCGATAAGCCTCACCAATAACATTACATTGAATCAGCATGTTCTGCATGATGAAGTCAGCACGATAAAGTGAGTTGGCCATGATGCCACCTACAAAAGCGGCGGCGAGCACAACGGCGTCAGGTCGTTCTTCGTCGAAGAAAGCCCTGACAGCCAGCTGATTCGTGAGGTCGAGTTCACTATGAGTACGCCCTACGAGATTCTTATATCCACGAGCTTCAAGGTTTTTCCAAATAGCAGAACCGACAAGGCCACGATGCCCAGCAACGTATATCTTTGATTGTTTGTCTAACATTGTTCTTTCAGGAATAACTTGTGAACTTTCTTCATATCGTGCTCTACCATGATCCTGACCAAGTCCTCAAAGGATGTCTTACGAGGATTCCAGCCCAGTTTGGCTTTGGCTTTGGCTGGATTGCCCAGCAACTGCTCCACCTCTGCAGGGCGGAAATACTTGGGATCGACCTCAACGATAATGCGCCCCGTATTCTTGTCAACACCTCGTTCATTGACGCCTTCACCTTGCCATTCAAGTTCAATGCCAACGTATTTGAAAGCCAACGTACAGAAATCACGTACGGAGTGATATTCACCAGTAGCAATGACAAAATCGTCAGGTTCAGGCTGCTGCAGGATAAGCCACATGCACTCCACGTAATCTTTTGCATAGCCCCAGTCGCGTAGGGCATTGAGGTTGCCGAGATAGAGCTTGTCCTGATAACCTTGGGCTATGCGGGCAGCTGCCAACGTGATTTTACGAGTGACAAAGGTTTCCCCTCGCCGTTCGCTCTCATGGTTGAACAAAATGCCGTTGCAGCAGAACATGTCATAGGATTCACGGTAGTTCTTCATAATCCAGAATCCATAGAGCTTTGCAACGCCGTAGGGTGAACGTGGATAAAATGGTGTTGTTTCGCTCTGAGGAACTTCCTGTACCAGTCCAAACAACTCGCTGGTTGAGGCCTGATAGATGCGGCAAGATTTTTCCAATCCGCATATGCGCACAGCCTCCAGCAGGCGCAACACGCCGACGGCATCAGTGTCGGCTGTATATTCAGGAACGTCGAACGATACCTTGACATGACTCTGGGCTGCAAGATTATAGATTTCAGTGGGGCGAACCTCTCCAATGATTCTGATGAGTGATGAAGAGTCGGTCATATCACTCCAGTGGAGTTCCACAAGACGTTTCTTCTTCATATCGCGCACCCACTCATCGAGATATAGATGCTCGATGCGCCCAGTGTTGAATGATGAAGAACGGCGCATGAGGCCATGCACTTCATATCCTTTCTCGATGAGAAATTCTGCCAAGTAAGATCCGTCTTGTCCCGTGATGCCGGTAATCAGCGCTACTTTTCTTTCCATATTAGTTTTCTTCTGAAAATTGTTTGATGCGTTGCTCCTCTGAGAGTTTACAGATGAGGAGCGTATTGTTGTTCTCTGCTACGATGTAGCCGTCGAGTCCTTGCACGACTACACGTTTTTCTTGCGTGGTATGAATGATACAGTTGTGAGTCTCGTAAAGCTTGATGTCCTGACCTATGGCGGCATTGCCGTAGAGGTCACGGTGGCTCTGTGCCTGCAATGATCCCCATGTGCCGAGGTCGCTCCAGCCGAAGTCGGCTGGGCAAACGAAGATTTCCTCGGATTTCTCCATGATGGCATAGTCTACAGAGATATTTTCGCAGAGGGGAAATCGCTCATTGATGACCTGCTGTTCCTCTGGCGTTCCAAGGACTGGCATCATGCTTTCAAATATCTTACTGAGTTTAGGCTGGTAGACGCGGAAGGCATTCGTAATGGTTGAAACGTTCCATATAAAAATGCCAGCGTTCCAGAAATAGTTGTTCTTTTTGATGTATTCGCAGGCTGTTTCGAGGTCAGGCTTTTCCCGGAAGGAGTCGACGCGATAAATGGACTTGTTGCGCAGCGACGAGGCCGAAAGGTCGGCTTGAATATAGCCATAGCCAGTCTCAGGACGGTTGGGCTTCATTCCGAGGGTGACGATAGCGTCACTGTCAGCCGTGAAGGACATGCAACTGGCAACGACACGTTGGAATTCCTGAACGTTCATGACTACGTGGTCGGAGGGGGTGACCACAATATTAGCCTTGGTATCCTGCTTTCTGATTCGCCATGAGACATAGGCGATGCAGGGGGCCGTGTTGCGTCGGCAGGGCTCGCAGAGGATATTTTCAGCAGGCATGTCGGGAAGTTGCTGTCGAACGATGTCTACATATTTCTGGTTAGTGACCACCCAGATGTTCTGACGGTCGATGAGTGAGCCGTAACGCTCGACGGTGAGCTGCAGTAGCGTCTTGCCCACACCAAGGACGTCAATGAACTGTTTGGGCTGTTCTTGAGTGCTCATAGGCCAGAAGCGGCTACCTACGCCACCTGCCATGATGACGAGATGGTTATTAGTCTTCATAAGTATCAGAATTTATTGTTGAACGATTTTTGCGATGTCTTAATATAAGCCATACTGCGGCCAATGCCACAACGGTTACGATGGCCAGAACGATATAGTGGTTATAGCGCTCGATGGCGTCGGCCAACTGATTTTCAGGGACCACACTATGCAGATACCAACCCAGCAAGGCGAGGATTGTGTGCCAGGCACCAGCGCCAATGAGTGTATAGAGCAGGAACTTCCAGTAGTTCATCCGGGCCAGACCTGCCGGCAAAGAGATGAGGTGGCGAATGCCGGGAATAAGTCGGCCTGTGAGGGTGGCCACGACACCATGATCGTCGAAGTAGCGTTCGCTCTTTTCCACTTTCTCCTGATTTAGCAGGCACATGTGCCCCCAACGGCTGTTTGCGAATTTATAGATGACGGGGCGCCCTACATAGAGGGCCACCACATAGTTGATGCTGGCTCCGATACCTGCTCCGATAGTTGCAAAAAGCACAACAAGCACCACGTTGAGTGAACCCGATGCTGCGTGATAAGCAGCAGGGGCCACAACCAGTTCTGAGGGTACGGGAATGACTGTGCTCTCGAGCAACATCAGCAACAGGATTGTGCCATAGTTGAGATTATTTAGTAGTGAAGTGATCACGTTTTATTCCCTTTTTAGTTTTCCAATCATATATTGATAGTAGTCCTGGGGCTCCACGTCTTCAGGGAACAAATGGCTCAATGCCAGTTGACACTCTTTCGGGTTAAGCCGGCAGGCCTCCTTCAGGTAGTGCAGGAACTCGTCCCACTTCTTCAGGTCGTAGCAGCAGAGGGCCATGTAGGCATAGCCTTCGGTGAAGCCCTCCGGCACGACGCGGAAGAACTTTCCGAAGAGGGTATATGCTGCCTCAATGTATTTGTTGTCGTAAAGCGAAACGATGATGCGCAGCAATGTCTGATGGGGATTGTCGCTGCCAAGCACTGCATCGCGGAAGGTAGCCTCCGCTTCTTCCATTCGTCCGTCGGCTAGCAGGATATGGCCTTTGACCACCATAACCTGAATGTGGTCGCAATCCAAAGCGTCAGTTTTGCTAAGCCATTTTAGGGCTTCGTTGTAATTGCCGTTTTCGCTATGCGCAAAGGCGAGTTCCTGATAGATGTCAGCCAAGTAGGGCGAGTTGGGCGGAGCTGTTGTCAATGCCTTGTCGAGCATGACAAGCGCCTCATCTATGCAGTCGAGGTTGACCAAACACGTTCCCTGGTTCATCAGCGCGAATTCGTCTTCTGGCATCTGCTCGCTGTAGCGGTGGAAGAATTCCAGTGCCTGCTTGTAGTTGCCAAGTCGGTAGAGGCTGTTAGCCTTGGCCACCAGTCCTTCGGGATCCTCTGGGTCGATGGCCAGGGCGTATTCGCTTGACTGCACGGCATTGGAGTAATCCTCTTTCATGAACTGGGTAGACGCCAGCGCATTCCAGTAGCGCTTCGAGAAAGGATTAACGTCGATGAGCTCGGTCCAAAGCTTTTCGCTGTCGTTGTATTTTCCCAGTCCGAGCAGCGTGCGAGCCATGAGTTCCTTGTATTCGGCCGAGTCCTCGCGCTTGGCCATTTTCATCCACTGCATGGCCCGTTCGGCGTATCCATAGTCTTGCATGATGTTGGCCACGTCGATAATAAAGTCCTGATATTCAGATGAAGAGATGGTCTTGAACTGATCACGAAAGAACGCGTCAGCTTCTGAGTCCAATCCCTTTGCCAACATGATTTCGCCCTGCACGTAGACGTAGTCGGGCGAATCCTTCTCGATGATTTGGTCAAGCAGTTGCTCCGCCTCGTCGGTCTTTCCAAAATAGAGCGCCTCATGTATCTTGTAGACAAGAGGCATGACAGCACCAGGCGACAGACTCAGAGCCAGCGTGATAGCCTCGTCGGCATCATCGTTGTGGCCCGTCATCTGATAGTAGTCGGCAATTTCGGCCAGTTCGTCAGCATCGAGGAAGACGGGCTGCCCGTTGTTGACAGCCTCCTCGTAGGTGGTGAGCATCTCGCGAAACTCCTCACTATCGAAATATTCGTCGTCAGTGTTATACATTTTATATATATTAGCTCCTGAGACCTACTGTCTTGTTGAACACGGGGTGCTCAGGCATGGAGTCGGGATCTACGTTGAAGTAGCCGATACGCTGGAACTGCAGGTAGGTCAGTGCAGGCATCTGGGCGGCATAGGGCTCGATGTAGCAGTTGCGGAGCACGGTCAGCGAGTTGGGGTTGATGATCTGGCGCATGGCTGTGACGGCGTCGCACTGCTGCTCGTCGCGGATGGCGGCCATCTCGTCACGGGGATTCTCCACTTTCCAGAGCCGGTCGTAGAGGCGCACCTCAGCCTGACGTGCATTGTGGCAGCTGACCCAGTGCAGCGTCTTGCCCTTGATCTTGCGGTCTGCACCGGGCATTCCACTGCGCGTCTCGGGGGCGTAGGTGCAATAGATAGTGGTCACACGTCCGTCAGCATCCTTGTCGCAGGGATGCTCCTCGTCGCACTTGATGATGTAGGCATTCTTCAGTCTAACCTCCTTGCCGGGTGCCAGTCGCATGAACTTCTTTTCGGCCACCTCCATGAAGTCGTCACGCTCAATCCAGAGTTCGCGGCTGAATTCCACCTCGTGTGTGCCGTCGGCCTCGCACTCAGGATTGTTCACGGCGGTGAGCATCTCGGTCTGGCTCTCAGGATAGTTTGTGATGACCACCTTCACGGGGTTGAGCACGGCAGCAACACGCAGGGCACGGCTGTTCAAGTCGTCGCGCACGACGCTTTCGAGCAGCGCTATATCGTTGAGGGCGTCAATCTTGGTGTAGCCGATTTTGTCGATGAACTTCACGATGCTTTCGGGCGAATAGCCGCGGCGGCGGAATCCGCAGATGGTCGGCATGCGGGGGTCGTCCCATCCGCTGACCATCTTCTCGTTGACCAGTGCCAGCAGGTTGCGCTTCGACATGAGTGTATAGCTGAGGTTAAGCTTGTTGAATTCGGTCTGGCGCGGACGGTTGTCCTCAATGTTGTCGGTTTCTCCCTTCCATTCCTTCATCCAGGTGACGAACAGGTCGTAGAGGGGACGATGCTCGACAAACTCCAGCGTGCACCAAGAGTGGGTGACGCCCTCCAAATAGTCACTCTGACCGTGGGTGAAGTCATACATTGGGTAGGCGTTCCATTTCGAGCCAGTCTTCACGTGGGGAATGTTCAGCACGCGATAGAGCAGGGGGTCGCGGAAGAGCATGTTCGGGTGAGCCATGTCGATTTTGGCGCGCAGCACCAGTGTGCCCGGCTCGCACTTGCCGCTGTTCATGAACTTGAACAGGCGCAGGTTCTCCTCAATGGGACGGTCGCGATAGGGGCTGTTTTCACCGGCCTTGGTGGTGGTGCCCTTCTGCTGGGCTATCACTTCGGCACTTTGCTCGTCAACGTAGGCGCGTTCCTGCTGGATGAGCCACACGGCGAAGTCCCACAGCTGCTGGAAATAGTCGCTAGCGTAGTAGACGTGGGCCCATTGGAATCCCAGCCACTTGATGTCATGCTCGATACTCTCAATGTATTCGGTGTCCTCCTTCTGGGGGTTTGTGTCGTCGAAGCGCAGGTTGCACTCACCGCCATACTTGGCGGCCAGGCCGAAGTCTATGGCAATGGCCTTGGCATGGCCGATGTGCAGGTAACCGTTGGGTTCCGGTGGGAAACGTGTCTGGAGTCGTCCTCCGTTCTTACCCTTCTCAAGGTCGTCCTTCACAATCTGTTCAACGAAGCTGATTGACTTTTTCTCTTCGCCTTCGTTCTTGTTTATGCCGGCGTCCTGGTTGACTGCCTGGCGGATGTCTTTCTCTGTCATATTATTTGTGTGATATGAAATTTGTTTGCAAAGATACAAAAAAGTTGGGAGTTTGGCCGCTACGTCGTGTTATTTTTTGCATGAAAAAGCGTAAAATAGCGAAATATGTTGTACAACATATCAAATAATTTGTTCTTTCAGTCCGAACGTGCTAACTTTGCACACGTTATCCAGAATACAATATTTTAACAGAAAAAGACTAATACCTGTTAGGATGATGCCTTCTCGTTGTGAAACGGGAGGCATTTTTTGTATGGTCAGCTTCCCCCTTATTTGAAGAAGGGCCGCTTCGTCGTCAAAGAAGGGCCACTTCATTGCCAAAGAAGGACCGCTTCATTGCCAAAGAAGGACCGCTTCATTGCCAAAGAAGGACCGCTTCATTTTTTGATGTTCATAGCATTGAGGGCCTGTTGGTAGCGGCGGGCATTCAGCATGTGCTCGCTGCTTGTGCGGGCGAAGTTGTGAGTGCCGGAGAAATCCTCCTTGGCGCACATGTATAGATAGTCGTGTTGCTCGGCATTGAGCACGGCATTGATGCCCTGAACAGAGGCAACACGGATGGGGCCAGGAGGCAGACCAGTGTGGCGATAGGTGTTGTAGGGACTGTCGACGGTCAGGTGCTTGTTCAGGATGCGGCGCAAGGTCGGATCGCCAACAGAATACTTGACGGTCGGGTCGGCCTGCAGGAGCATTCCCTTGCGCAGACGGTTGAGATAAAGGCCTGCCACACGGGGCTTCTCGGCGTTGACAGCGGTCTCCTCGTCGACGATACTGGCCAATGTCTGTACTTCGCAGGGTGTCAGCTGCAAGGCTTTGGCTTTCTTCATGCGCTCTTTGTTCCAGAAAGTGTCGTGCTCTTTCTTCATACGCTCTAAGAGCTTCTCCGGGCTGATGTTCCAGTAGACTTCGTAGGTGTTTGGTATGAAAAGGCAAGGCAGGGTGGCTTCATTGAAACCCAACTGGGCGCAGAGGGCGCTGTCAGCAAGGGCATCGGCAATCGCCGTGCTATCGGACATAAGTTTGCGGCCGAGCTGGGCAGCCATCTGGTCGAGCGTCCGAACCTCTGGTACGGTGAGCATCATGGGAGTCTGCTGGCCGCGTCTGAGCTGGCGGAAAATGTCGAGTGTGTTGCGTCCAGGCTCAATGGCGAAGCGGCCGGTATGAATGTGCTGCTCGTAGTCGCAGTGGCGAACCAGCGTGCGCAGTCCGGTCATCGCGTGGGATGAAGCCATCGGTGAAAGTTTCAGATAGACCGAGTCGGCCGTGTCGTCAGAGTCGACGTAGAGGTATTGGGCGTCGGAATGTACCGAGAAATTTGTCATAAAATAATAATAAGTCATGCCCAACACACCCAACAGACAGACGGCTACGGGGGTCAGATAATATTTCGCTTGAGTCAGTTTCATAAGGAATGTTTGCTTAATTTTGGCTGCAAAGTTACAAAAAAGTTATGAATATTTGGGACGAATGGCGTTTTTTTCGTAATTTTGCGCTCATGAATCATTATGATACATATATTTTCGACCTTGACGGCACGCTGCTCAACACGCTTGATGATCTGGCTGCCTCAACGAACTTTGCCTTGCGCAGTCACGGATTGCCGGAACATTCCATCGACGATGTGCGCCGCTTTGTAGGCAACGGAGTGAGAATGCTTATGCGGCGCGCCATTCCTGACGGCGATCAAAACCCGCTGTTCGAAGCAACGTTTGCCACGTTCTGCCGCCACTATATGGAACATTCGCTTGATGCCACGCGTCCCTATGACGGCGTCATGGAGATGCTTTCGAAATTGAGACGTCGCGGCTGTCGGTTGGCCGTGGTGAGCAATAAGTTTTGTGCTGCGACGGAAGAATTGTGTCGGCACTTCTTTGACGGTTTGATTGAAGTGGCTATCGGTGAAAACGAGACAGCCGGAATCCACAAGAAGCCTGCTCCCGACACCGTATTTGAGGCGTTGCGGAGGTTGGGCGTCGGCAATGAAAATGCTGTCTATGTTGGCGACAGCGAGGTGGACCTTCAGACGGCCCGTAACGCTGGACTGCCTTGTATCAGTGTGTTGTGGGGATTCCGTGACCGCAAGTTCCTAACAGAAAACGGAGCGACCACTTTCGTGGCCACCCCGCATGACATTGTGACTTCTTAATCAGGCCATGTCGTTTTATTGGTGCTGCTCGCGGAGCAGGTCGTTGACCGTCTTTACGGGATTGAACGTGCCGAGGGGCACCTCAACGAAGATGGTCGACCAGTTGCTCATGGCTCCATTCCACAGACCGGGCAGTTCGAGGGCCTTCAGTTCCTTGCCGCCCTTCGACTTTGAGGAGATGAAGCCGGTGGCCTTGTCGACGAACTCGGGCAGGCAGAATGGCTCGCCCTTGTAGTCACGCACGGCACAAACCAGGTCAACGGGGTTGAAATGGGTGCCCTGGGTGAACATCTTCATATACTCGGCATTGTTGGTGTCAATTTGCGAACTCTCCAGGATCTGCAGGCTGACCGTACCGTCCTGATTGTAGGTCAGGAATGGGCCTCCGCCAGGTTCGCCGACATTCTTCACCACACCGCAGACACGCATCGGGCGATTCAGCTTGCGGCGCAGGTAGTCAGCGTCCACTTTATTGGCTTTCGGATCGGTGCACAGACACTGCTCCACGAACATGGCAATCTCTTTCAGTTCTTCGTCGGAGGCTCCCTTGTCGAGCAGCCTCAGGTAGTCGAAAGCCTTCTGCTGCAGCGTCACGAGCACGCCGGCAATAACTTGCTTCCATTCTGTCGTCTCAGGCTTCAGACGGTCGGGCACCACGTTGTCGATATTCTTGATGAAGATGACGTCGGCATCAATTTCGTTCAGGTTCTCAATCAATGCTCCGTGACCGCCGGGACGGAACAGCAGTGAGCCGTCGGATTCGCGGAAAGGTGTGTTGTCAGGATTGGCAGCGACAGTGTCGGTCGAGGGCTTCTGCTCAGAGAATGTGATGTCATATTTGATGCCGTACTTCTTGGCAAAGCCGTCGGCCTTCTCGGCCACCTTCTGCTTGAAGAAGCCCATGTGCTCATGAGAAACGGTGAAGTGGATGTGAGCCTCCCCGTTAGAGGCCGCATAGAGGGCGCCTTCCACCAGATGCTCCTCCATCGGGGTGCGGGCACCATCGTCGTACTTGTGGAACAAAAGCATGCCTTTCGGGAGCTGTCCGTAGTTTAGTCCTTCTGCCTTTAACATGTTGGCAGCTACGGCTTTATAATTACCATCATTCATCAGCGCTTTAATGCCTTTCCCTTCGTTCTTTTGGCATACGGCATCCAAGGCATCATAGAAAGCAAACTTCTCAATCTCGTCGAAATACTTCTTCTCGAAGTCCGTCGTAGGTACGTCGTAGTCAGCATCGACGAACGCGAACATGTTCTTGAACATGCGACTGGCAGCACCTGAGGCAGGCACGAACTTCACCACGCGACGGCCACCGGCCTTGTAATTCTGCCAGGAATCGACATACTGGCGACGTTCAGCCTCGTTGGGGGCAACGATGCCGTGACCGACGGCAGCAGCAGCCTCTAACTTCAGGAACGGGAAACCCATCTCAAACTGCTTTAATTGGGTCTCAATCTGCTCCTCGCTGATGCCGCGCTGAGCAATCTGTTTTAGGTCTTGTTGTGTTAGCATAATAATTTATATTGGTTAAGTTATTGTTCATTGTTCATTGTTCATTGTTTTCCCTTTCAACTCCATCAGCTGGTCCCAGACGGCTTCGGCCGCCTGCTCACCGATGTCAATCATTCGCCGCATGGCCTCATTTCCGAAGCTCGAAGCTTCGTAGTCGGGCAGGGGAGGGTTGATGTAGATGTCGGCACTAGCGCGGTTTTCGTTATATTTGCGGATGTCGGGACGCGAGACGACCCAGTTGGCCAGATTGCCTAAGCCGAATAAGTCGGCAAAGCCCACCACGGGATTGTCGTTCTTCTCCTGACGCGTGGCGTGCTTGGCCTGTTGCAGATCAATGGCGATGACGATGTTGGCCCCCATGTCTTTAGCCACGTCTACGGGCAGGTTATTCATCATGCCGCCGTCGATGAGCTTGCGCCCGTCAATGTCGACCATTTTGAACAGGCCCGGGATGGCCATGGAGGCCCTGACGGCTTGCGGCACGGTGCCACTGCTGAGCACCACCTCCTGAGCAGTCTTCATTTCTGCAGCGACACAACGGAAGGGCGTTTGCATCGTTTCGAACTCCACGGCATTCTTTGCACTGAGCATCGAGTCAATAACCTGCTCCACATTGCCCCCGCGCAGCACGCCCCACGAGGGGCTGTTTTGGTCGAATACGGGGAAACCGAAGATGTAGGTGACACCTTTGACCTGCTTGAATGGCTCGCCGCTCAGTTCCATGTTGCGGTCGGTGAGCAGCGCTAACCATTCCTGTTGACAGAACAGCGAGTCGAGGTCAGCGGAACTGTAGCCCGCCGCGTAGAGGCTGCCCACGATGGCTCCGATACTTGTGCCGGCGATGTAGTCAATAGGCAGACCAGCCCGCTCGATGACCTTCAAAACACCTACTTCGGCGCCGCCTTTGGCCCCGCCGCCGCCAAGTACAAGCCCGATTCTGGGCCGTTGGCCATAGGCTGCGATTAGCAATGTCAAGCTGAGGATGAGAATGGAGAGTCGTTTCATTGTCGGATAATGTTAGGTTTCTGTAGCCCGTAGCCTTTCCTGTGGTCAGTCCACAGCAGTCCTATGGCCACTGCGACACCTGTCAGGGCCGTGAAGGCGAAGATTAGCATGCCGCTGGTGTAGCTCGGGTCTTGCTCGTTGGCGCGACCCACCATCATGGGGATGACGGCACGTCCGAAGTTCTGGATGAAGAAGATGAGAGAGTAGGCCGTACCGAGACATTTCAGAGGGATAATCTTTGGCACACAGGGCCACAAGGCAGCTGGTGTCAGGGAATAGCCGATGGCCAGGATAACCATGAGCGTCAGGGCGAATGCACTGCTGTGCAGGGGCAGACTGAAGGCAAAGTGGACGAAGGCTAGCATGGCGGTGCCGATGATGACGAGGGTGACCCCGTGGCCGCGACGGTCGTAGAACGAACCGAAGAGCGGCGTCAGCAGCATCGTGCCGAAGGGTGCAATCGAGGTGAAGAAACCTGCCACACCTGGGTCGACGCCATACTTCACCACCATCAGCTTCGTGGCAAACTTGAGGAATGGCGACACGGCTGAATAGAACAAGACCACGAAGAGTGTGATAAGCCAGAAGCCGGGATTGCGCACAATGAGCCCAATGTCCCTTAGGTGGAAATTCTCATCGCTGTCATCTTCGGTCTCCCCGCTGTCGAGCTTGCAGTCCATGACGCAGAAAACAAGGAATGAAAGCAGTCCGATGATAAGGAAAGCAAGTGCGACGAGTAGCGGCGTACTGAGTTGGTAACGTTGGGCAATAGGAGCCGAGATGCTCAAGGCAGCGGCTGTGCCGAAACGTGCCATCGCCAACTGGAGTCCCATGGCCAGTGCCAGCTCATGGCCGGTAAACCAACGCACCATCGCTTTCGACACCGAGATTCCGCACATTTCATAGCCCACACCGAAGACAGCGAAGCCCAGGGACATGATAGCCACTGACTTAGGAAGGGTGAAATGGAAAAGTGAGAAATCCGAATTGCCGAAATCGGAAGTGAGACCGTAGAGCTTGATGAGAACGCCGGTAACCATCAGCGAACAGGACAGCGTGCCGGTGAAGCGGACACCCATCTTGTCGAGAATGATGCCTGAGAAAAAGAGCATCAGCAGGAAGACGTTGATGAAGCTGCCAGCGCCGGAGAAAAAACCGTAGTCGCTGGACGTCCAGCCGAGTCCTCCCTCTGCGGGTGGTGCTTCAAGCATCGCCTCCAGAGGCGACATGACGTCATTGACAAAGTAGCCCATCATCATGGCCGTAGCCACGATGATGAGCACTGTCCAGCGAGCAGCTGGCGAATCGTTGAGTCGTTGTCGGATGGCATCAGCCATACGCGATGGATTTATCCTTTAATGTTAGCTTCCTCCAGGCCATAGCCCTTTTTCTTATCGACAGCCTTCAGGTAGACTGAGATGAGCAGGGCTGCAATGCCGAGCACGGCCAGCATGACCAGAGCCCAGGTGTAGTCGAGTTCATGAGCAGGTGTGCCCTCTGGGTTGGTGCTCTGCAGCACGTTGCCAATAAGGGTGGGGAAGAGACCCAGGCCGATGTTCTGAATCCAGAAAATGGCGGCATAGGCTGAACCGATGATCTTCTCGTCGACCAGCTTAGGCACTGAAGGCCACAAGGCAGCAGGCACAAGCGAGAACGAGGCACCCAGAACAAGGATAGTGACGTATGCCACGATGGTGCCGCCCACAGCATCGCCCTTGAAGATGGGCAGGATGAAGGCGAACGTCAGATGACAAAGTACCAGCAGGATGGACCCCAGCATGAGCATCGTGGCAGCCTTGCCCTTATGGTCTACATAGTTACCGAGAATCGGCGTAATGGCTACGGCGAGCAGCGGGAACACTGCAAAGATCGTTTCGGCCGTACCGCGCATGTAGCCCATATAGCAATAGACCACCAGGGCCACAATGGCGACACCCATGAGGCCATATTTCAATTCCTTCTTTTTCGAGAAGTTGCTCGAGAACGAACAGATAGCCACCACGAGCATGATGAAATACTGAACCAGTGTGACAGGAATGGCGAAAGCCTCAGTGCTGCCGCCCCAATAGCTTGAGGGATCGGCGGGATTGAGTGTCAGGTTGCACTGCAGCATGTTGACAGCATACTTCTGGAAGGGGAAGATGGCCGAATAGTAGAGCACACAGAGCAGGGCCACGAGCCAGAAGCCGAGACTGGTGAAAATCTTGCCCAGGTCGCTGATTTTGAAGGGATCGTCCTTCTCCTCTGCCTCCCCTGTCTGACCATCGAGTTTCTTGTCCATGAAGAAATAGACCACAAACATGATGAGGGCGATGCAGAGCAGCACCACGCCGAACTTCACGGCATTGTCAACATGCACCTCGCCGCCCATCTTGGCAAAATAGGGCGAGAATATCATGCACGTTGCCACACCCAGACGTGCCAGGGCCATTTCAGATCCCATGGCCAGTGCTGTTTCCCGACCCTTGAACCACTTCACGATACCGCGGCTCACGGTGATGCCGGCCATCTCGCAGCCGCAGCCGAACAGCATGAAGCCGCTGGCTGCCAACTTGGCAGAACCTGGCATACCATCGGCAAAAGGCAAGATCTGGCCGATGATTGGAATGTCGCCGTTCCAGTTCAGATTGTTGGTGAACCACACGTCAAGTGCTGAGCCTTGGAAGCCCTCGCTCACGGCGTAGAACTTAATCAAGCCACCGATAAGCATCACGGCACCAGAAAGAACGGCTGTGAAGCGCACGCCCATCTTATCGAGGATGATGCCTGCAAAGATGAGGAAGAACACGTAGACATTGAGGAACACCTCAGCACCCTGCATGCGGCCGAACGACGCGCTGTCCCATCCGCGTGTGTCCTGCATCAGGTCCTTAATGGGAGAGAGAATGTCCATGAAAACATAGCTGCAGAACATGGCCAGCGCCAGTAGCAGCAGGGCGGTCCAGCGCATGGCGGCACTGTCGCGCAGAGTCTTTTGAATTGCTTGTGTCATAATGGTTGGTTTATTTTGTTTATAGTATTTCGAAATGATTCCAACTGCAAAGGTACAAAAAAGAAATGAAACAAAAAAGAAAATGCCTTTTTTTTGCAATGCCTGCCTGTTTATGTCGGAATGACGTCATGTTGTTACATCTTGCCAGGGAAGAAGTCTTTTCTCTCACCTCTTTTCTCTTACTCCAAGCAAACTCAGCTTGCGAAACTTTGATATATAATTATTGCTGTCCGATAAAAATCGGAAATGATTAATATTCGTTTGAAAATGCCTTTAGACAGGCAAATTAAGTTCTCGTTTCCAAAAGTAACCCCTCCTGAGCGTCGAAAAGTTCCAATTGTCGGATATTCTGATTCATCACCCATCGCGCTCGCTGCTGTTCAATCAGGTTCCAGTCCAGTTTCGGACAGTTGAGCAGCGTTATAATGTCGATGTAGGCTCCCAAGGTCACCCTGGTCAGCATCACGATGTTCGAGAAGGCCAGTTTGCTCATCGACTTGACTTGCATAACCCTTAATAATAGGTAGGCAATCATGGTTACCCATATCTGAATCTCGATGGCATTGACGTTGTCGCCAAGGAAGTATTTCAGCGGGAAGTTCTGCTTCAGACGCTTAAAGAGAGACTCGATACTCCAGCGTCTGCGGTACGTCTCGCATACCTGTTCTGCAGACATCTCCTCGGGGTCAAGCACATTGGTTACAAACTCTACGGTGTCCTTGCCGTCGTCTGTCCTGCGGACAATCCTGCGACAGCGGTATGTGCCCTCTACACGCTCCTTGACAGTCACGGTTCCTGACTTAGGTCTTCTGCCGCGACGGTGACTCAACTCTTCCTCTGTCAGTGGACGCTCTACATACTTGTCATACGTGAACTCAATAATCTGGTCGGCAATGATGTCCTTCTCTGGACACTTCCGCTGCTCAACAATTTTGAACTTGGCATTATCCTTCAGGCGACAAACGAACTTGTACCCAGCCTCGTCAAGCCGCTTCCACAGCAGATAGTCCGTATAGCCCATGTCAAAGGCGATGAAAGAGCCATAAGGCAAGTCGAATATCCGCTGCATCAGCTCATGGTCGTGTACTATGCCTGCCGTGTAGTCGACAAACACAGGCAGGTCGATGTTCTCCTCAATGATGGTATGAGCCTTGATGCCGCCCTTTTTCTTCCCATTATTCGGATTGCGGCCAGTGCCCCTAAGTATCTGGGAGAAAAGGCTTATCGTGGTCGAGTCCATCACATAAAGCTTCATGGAACGCTCCTTTTTCGAGATGCTGTCCGATAAAAACGATGCATAGCGCTGGTAGAGCGAGCGGTAGATGGAGCCGAAGAAACTGGACTTGCGCCGCTTGTTGGCATCGGACAGCGTGCTGCGGCAAATCATATGGTCGATGCCGAGATGATTCATACGCGTGGCATTGGCTGCGAAGCCGAGACAGACCTCACGCAGGGAGCGGAGGTTGCTCAGCACGGCATAGAGCATAACTACCAGGTGAGAGTAACCGTCGAGGTGCTTCGTGTAGTAGTTTGCACCGCTTTTCGATGCCAAAGTGTTAATTTTTTGCCTGTCCATCAATTTTATCAGTTGACTTAGTACCGGCTGTCCGGAGAAATTTGTACCTTTGCCCATAGATTTGAATTTTTTGTTGTAGCAAACGCAAAATTACAAATCTTTGGGGACTTGCCGAAAGGTTTGTCCCCTTTTCTGTCGGCTCAGTTCAATTTTTTATCGGACACCAATAATATATAATAAAACATATATATACCCCAATTTGGGATAATAAACGTTGGCCGCACATCGTGATGTACAGCCAACGTTTATTGTTTATTGTTTAACGTTTATTGTTCCTTCAGCCAGCGGTCGAGCCATGCAAAGTAGGTGCGCTGCCAGAGGATGCCGTTCTGGGGTTTGAGCACCCAGTGGTTCTCGTCGGGGAAGATGAGCAACTGGGCCTCGACACCCTGCATGCGGGCGGCATTGAAGGCCGACATGCCCTGCGTGGCATTGATGCGATAGTCCTTCTCTCCGTGGATGCAGAGGATAGGGGTGTCCCACTTGCCTACGTAGCGGTGAGGAGAGTTCATGTAGGTACGGTTGGCGTTGGCCGAGCGGTCGATATTCCAGTAGGCGTCGTCGTATTCCCAGTTGGAAAACCAGTTCTCCTCAGTCTCGGTGTACATGGCTTCGAGGTTGAATGCACCGTCGTGTGCGATGAAGCACTTGAAGCGCTTGTTGTGGTGACCGGCAAGATAGTAGACGGAGAAACCACCGAAGGAAGCGCCCACGGCTCCGAGGCGGTCTTTGTCGACGTAAGGCAGGTTCTTTGCTGCATCGTCAATGGCGGAGAGCAGGTCCTTCATGCACTGGCCTGTCCAGTCGCCGCTGATTTCTTCAAGCCATTCCTGCCCGAAGCCCGGCACGCCGCGGCGGTTGGGGGCAATGACCACGTAGCCCTGCGAAGCCATGATGAAGAAGTTCCAACGGTAGCTCCAGAACTGGCTGACGGCACTTTGTGGGCCGCCCTCGCAGAAAAGCAGGGTAGGGTAC
>FLNV01000256.1_pt1 | contig 18693 bp, 9 predicted proteins | sample 1140351 | NCBI WGS metagenome assembly FLNV01 (sample SAMEA3878207, study PRJEB12797) | bioreactor metagenome | biome: Moose rumen | place: Sweden | collected 2011-10 | reverse complement strand
AACCGCCCCCGCCGTTTCGGGAAGTCACTGCTTTCTTCCACACTACATAGCTATTTTGACGGCGACCGCAAGTTGTTCGAAGGACTGAAAATCATGGATCTGGAGACGGAATGGAAACGTTATCCGGTAATCCACCTTGACTTGAGCGAGGCAAAAAACCAGGGAAGCACCGATGGCCTGCGTGAAAAGTTGTTCAACATTCTTAGGCCTTATTGGATTGAGTACGGGCGTGACGAAACAGAGGGTCAACCAGGCAGTCTGCTGAAAGGCATACTCAATCGTGCCAATAAGAAGAGCGGCTCTCGCGTAGTTGTCATCATCGATGAGTACGACGCGCCCCTACTTGGCGCACTCGACAAACCGGAGCTGCTTGAAGATCTCCGGGACGTGATGCAGGAGTTCTTCATTCCCCTGAAGGCAGCCGACCCCATCATGAAATTCTGCTTCATCACAGGCATCACCAAATTCTCGCAACTGAGTATCTTCTCCACCATCAACAACCTGAAAAATATCAGCATGCTGCCACGATTCTCCACCCTCTGCGGCATCACTGACGAGGAAATCGACACGCAGCTGAAAGACGACATCGCCATGATGGCGGAGGAGATGGGATTCACCCCTGAAGTGATACGGGAGAAGCTGCGACTAAGGTACGACGGATATCATTTCTCAAAAAACTCAAAGGCCGTATATAACCCATACAGTCTTTTCAACGCATTATCAGACAGAGACCTGCAAAACTATTGGTTCAGCACCGGCACGCCTCGTTTCCTCTTCAGTCAGATGGCACATTTCCATACTGACATCACGGCCATGGACGACATCGAAACCGACGCCACACAGTTCGACGTGCCTACAGAGGCGATGAATTCCGCCCTGCCGCTGCTCTATCAGTCGGGGTATCTCACAATAAAAGGGTATGACGCCGAAAGTGATGTCTACACACTGAGCATCCCGAACAAAGAAGTGCGTGTGGGCGTCACACAGGGACTGCTACCGGTATATATCGGAATGGAGAGCGCGCCGGTAAAATTGGGATTCGCCCTGAAATTCTGGAACGCCCTGAAGAAGCAGGACATCGAGCTGGCCATGCAGGAGATGCGAAGCTACCTCGCCCAGCTGCCCTACATCGAGGGATTCAAGAAGAAGCTTGCAGAGGTGAGCAATGTGGAGGGATTCTACGAGTGGTCGCTCTATCTGATTTTCTCCATGCTCAACGTCTATGTCGTCACCCAGCAGAAATGTGCCGGAGGACGTGTCGACATGGTGGTCCACATGCCCGACACCATCTACGTCGTCGAATTGAAAATCAACGGAACCGCCCAGGACGCGCTCGACCAGATCAACTCCCGCAACTACGCCCTCCAATATGCCACATCCGACAAGAAAGTAGTGAAAGTGGGTGCCAGCTTTTCAACAGAAACAAAAACTGTCGAGGACTGGATCATAGAGAATGAAGAATTGTACTTGTGGACGGGAATTGAATGAAGACCGAATTGTATTTACGATTCACCTGGTAATTTAGTCATTTTTTCTTACGGATTAATCTATCTCTCGGCATATCGGTTGATGAGATGCTGAGGTAGGCGGACGATGCAGATGTTCATGGAGCGTCCGTCGTCGGAGAGCATGGCCGACTGGATTTCGATTTCGGTGCCGTCGGGCTTGAAGGTGGGATGTACATGGTCGCGCGCTGTGGTTTTGTGGCCAGCAGTGAGGAGGATGCGTTCCTTGGTGTGGCGGTCGATTAGCCACAACTCACGTGCAAAGTCGTCGCCGGCCACCCAGTGCCCGTCCTGCGAACCGGCCACATGCCAGAAGTTGTCACCGTCCACCTGTCCTTCCATGGTGAGTTCATGCGTGCGCATATTGACGACGGCAATGCCCGTGGGATATTCCTTGGTCCCGGCAGGTCCCCAGTCGTTTACGGTGTCGCTGACGCGCTCGCCTTCGGCTATCTTGCGGTGACCGATAATGGCGATGACAAGCTCATCCTCGCTGATGACAGCCTCGTGGGTGACCCAGTCGTATTCGGTCTCCCGGTAGATAGGCCGCAGGTTCGTTGATCACCTTTCGTTCCGACGGAAACCGTCTGCCTATCTGAGCGTCAGCCAGCAATGGCATCAGCAGCAAAAGCACGTAGCATAGTAGTTTTTTCATCTTCCTCGATGTTTGAGCGTTAGTTAGAATAATCTGTCATTTTGTTGCCGACTTGCCTCAAGTAGCTTTTCAATTTCAGTTCAAATTGAATGAACTTATGTAAGTACATATCCCCAATCGATATCAAATGACTTATCTGGCAACAAAGTTAAGCGTTATTTTCCGTTCCCCAAAGGAATCATGACAAAAAAGGAAATTCCATATACCGACCGCATAAAAAATCAATTTATTTTCGTAAATTTGCAAAAAACAGAAAATAAAGAGTTATGCAACAGATCATTTCTTTTCAGTCCAAGATATTCAACTGGAAATTCGGCTGCCTCGGATCAATTCTCGGCTTCTTCATATTTTTGTTCGCCGGTGTCCTTGGCATGCAACTGAAAAATGACATCGAGCCGGAGATATTTCTCGTGGTCAATCTCGTTGTCTTTGGTGCCATCCTTTGGTATATGCAGCAATACAAGAGGAAGAAGTCGCAAGAGATACTTGAAGTGGCTGAGTATGTACAGCAGTACAACCAGCGGGTGGATGCCTTCAACGAGGCCGTCAGAAAACTGAACACCAACACCCCGAAGAGGGATGGCTCTAATCAGTACTACCAGATGCGGAGCTTGTTTGAGAAAGATGTGGAAAATCACGCCATGGCATGGAAAGCAGCCCATCCGAATGTGACGGGAGTGATGCGCGGATGGCAATGGCTTAGTGTTCTGGCCGCACTATACTGTCTGGCAGGCTGCAGTCTCCAGTTCGGCATGTCCGTGGAGGAGACGCCATCCTCACGATTACATGCCGCGGTGGACAACGAGCCTTGGAGCGCTGAGAACATACCGATGCCCCACCTCACCGACGGCGAACAATACGTGTCGAACCCCGACTCCATTCTCTCCGCCAACACCGTGGACTCGCTGAACAAGAAAATGGGTCTGCTCGACGACTCCCTGGGCATCGAGACCGCTGTCATCGTGGTCAACCACATCAAGGACGACGACCCGTTCCGCTTCGCTCAGGACGTGTTCAAGTACTATGGTGTGGGACGCAACGACCGGGGTCTGGTGATCCTGCTGGCCTACGGCGACCGAGCCATCAACATGTCGACCGGCGTGAGCCTCGAGGCCGACCTGACAGACGCGGAATGCCGCCGTCTTCAGAGCAACTACCTGATTCCTTACATGAAAACCGAGCAACCGGACAGCGGCATGCTCAGTCTCGCCGACGGCCTGCTGGCGCTGATGTTCAAGAAAGAGATGCCGCCTCAAGCCACGGTCAGCACAATAAAAAGCGAAGACAAAATCAACGGAATCAACAAAGAGAGCGGATACATCCTGTTCTATATGGTGATGATGGCTTTCTGGTTTTTCATGGTGCGCCGTCAGTCCAGCGAGATGGACCGTCTTGCCGGTCTGCCGGGAAAATATCCGGATTCCAATCCTTTCTTCGCCTTCTCTTATTCCGGTAGCTACTCATCCAGCTCCGGCAGCAGCTACAGCAATTCAAGCAGCAGTTCAAGCTACAGCAGTTCGAGAAGTTCCAGCAGCTCCAGCAGCAGCCGCTCCAGCGGATATGGCGGCGGACACTCTGGTGGTGGCGGCGCCACATCACGATGGTGAGAGAAGGAAGTATCATTCACTTTAATCGCCTTTAAACATAAATATTTCTGATATAGTTTGGCAGTGTCAAAATAAATGATTAAATTTGCAAAAAATGATTTTTATGTGCGGAAAAATCAGAAAATTTTGATTTTTCCGCACATAAAAATCAAAATCAGCGACTTTTAACATTACCTAAACAATAGCACGATGGAGAGGAAGATATACAAATCACTGATGGAATGGAAGGAGAAAGACCATCGCCTTCCATTGATTCTGAATGGTGCCAGACAGGTGGGAAAAACCTACATACTACGAAAATTCGGTGAGGAGCAATTCGAAAATACCGTATATGTGAACCTTGAGACTGACGGACGGGTGCGCAGCCTGTTTGAAGAAAATTTGTCTCCTGAGAAAATCATCGTTCAGATTGAGTTGTTGACGTCAAACAAAGTCACCTTCGGAAAAACATTGCTGTTTCTTGACGAAATACAAGCATGCGAACGTGCGCTGACCATGTTGAAATCCTTTGCCGAACAACTGCCCGAATTGCATATTGTCACTGCGGGCAGTCTCTTAGGTGTGGCTCTGAACCGTGAACGTTATTCCTTCCCCGTCGGATACGTAGACGAACTAAGCATGTTTCCATTTGATTTTGAAGAATTTCTGTGGGCAATGAACAAAAAAGAATTGGCAGACAATATCCGCATTCATTTCTCAACCGACGAACCGTTCACCAATGCCTATCACGAAGAGGCAATGGAACAATATCGCAATTACCTGGTTATAGGCGGTATGCCCTCAGCCATCAATGCATATCTACAGCATAAAAGTTTGCTTGACGTTACCGATCCACAACAACGCATACTGAATGAATACGTAGCTGACATGGCAAAATATGCCCAGCCATCAACAAGTGTGAAAATCAGAGCCTGCTATAACTCCATCCCTACTCAACTGGCTAAAGAAAACAAGAAATTCCAGTACAAAGTGGTGCAGAAGGGAGGAACCGCCACCATCTTCGGTGAATCCATAGACTGGCTGCAGTTTGCAGGACTGGTTTTGAAATGCCAGAAGGTTGACCACGGTTTCCTGCCTATTTCAGTCTATTCTGATTTCTCCGACTTTAAATTATACATGAGTGATGTCGGGCTGCTCACAAGAAAGTCCGAAATGCCTGTCTCAATACTCATTTCACCTCTGCCACAAGACAACACGTTCATGGGCGGAATTGCGGAAAACTATGTGGCTCAGGCACTGATGGCCAATCAGCGAAACCTGTTCTATTGGAAAAATGAAAATCGTGGAGAACTGGACTTCGTTATTCAGGTTGACAGTGAGGTGATTCCCATAGAAGTGAAAAAAGGAAGCCACACCAAAGCAAAGAGCATGGATATGTTCCGAAAGAAATACAACTGCGAAACAGCCATCAGAATCTCTTCAAATCATTTCGGCAGAGCAAATGGCATCAAGTCCGTACCACTATATGCGGTATTTTGTATTTAGCAAAAAATGACTTTTATGTGCGGAAAAATCAGAAAATTTTGATTTTTCCGCACATAAAAGTCAAAACAAAGTCAATACGTAAAAAACTTACATTTCCTGGCGACATATAGTCAGCCCCGTCCATCACAATGATGAGCGGGGCTGAATGTGTGAGAGATGACGGCAGCCAGAGTTGACATTGCCGTCATTTTGTTGGTTACGGGTGTATTAAGCGTACATAGCCACGATTGCCTCGTAGAGCTCCTGCTTGCCGGAAGTCTGCTTAGGCTCGCCTACCTTCTTGCCGTACTCGTAAGCCTGCTCGAGAGTGAGCTTGCCATCCTCGAAGTCCTTGCCAATACCGCTGTCGAAAGAAGCATAGCGCTCTTTCTTCATCTGGCAGTAAGGAGACTCCTCGATGAGCTTGGCAGCTGACTCGAGTGCGCGTGCCATGGCATCCATACCGCTGATGTGTGCGATGAGGATGTCCTCCAGGTCGGTAGAGTTACGACGAGTCTTGGCGTCGAAGTTCGTACCACCGGTGCCGAGACCGCCGTTGCGGATGATCTCAAGCCATGCCTGTACGAGCTCGTACTGGTCGATAGGGAACTGGTCAGTGTCCCATCCGTTCTGGTAGTCACCGCGGTTGGCGTCGATAGATCCGAGCATGCCGTTGTCAACAGCCACTGCGAGCTCATGCTCGAAGGTGTGGCCGGCGAGTGTGGCGTGGTTCACCTCGATGTTCACCTTGAAGTCCTTGTCGAGGTTGTGGGTCTTGAGGAAGCCGATAACAGTCTCTGTGTCCACGTCGTACTGGTGCTTAGAAGGCTCCATCGGCTTCGGCTCAATGAGGAACGTGCCCTTGAAGCCCTTTGCGCGAGCGTAGTCGCGGGCCATGGTCAGCATAGTGGCCATATGCTCCTTCTCACGCTTCTGGTCTGTGTTGAGCAGGCTCATGTAGCCTTCACGTCCGCCCCAGAATACATAGTTCTCAGCACCCAGCTTGATACCAGCGTCGATGGCGTTCTTGATCTGAACGATGGCGCGTGCAACAACGTCGAAGTCAGGATTGGTGGAAGCACCGTTCATGTAGCGGGCGTTGCCGAACACGTTGGCAGTCGACCACAACAGCTTGATACCCGTCTTTTCCATCTTCTCCTTGAGATAGTCGGTGATGGCTGCGAGGTTAGCCTCATACTCCTCAACAGAGTTGCCCTCTGAAATCAAGTCTACATCGTGGAAGCAGAAATAAGGGATACCCAGCTTCTCCATGATTTCAAAACCAGCGTCTGCCTTCTGCTTTGCGATGGTCAGCGCGTCGGCAGCATCATTCCAAGGGAACTTCTTAGTGCCACCGCCGAACTGGTCGCCACCCTCTGCACAGAGTGTGTGCCACCATGCCATAGCGAAACGGAGCCAGTCCTTCATCTTCTTGCCCATGATCACTTTTTCTGCGTCATAATAATGGAAGGCCATAGGGTTCTTGGAGTCCTTGCCTTCAAACTTGATCTTACCGATCTCAGGAAAATACTCTTTTGCCATAATAATTAAAAAATTTTAAATGTTTTAATGTTTATTGATTAATGTGAAATGTTTATTTGAATTTAGAGTTTAGACGATTCGATTCTTCAAGGTTTCGTTTTTTTCGATTTCACGATTCTTCGAGGATTCGTTTTTCTCGAATCTTCGATTCTTCAAATCGCCCTTAAATCTTTGACTTCAGGCACTCAACCCAGCGCTGGTATGCAGCCTTATATGGCTCGCAATCAGCCTCGGGTTCAACGGTGGCGATATGCTTGAGTGTCTTGAAGGCGTCGTCGCTGTCCTTGTAGACACCGGCTCCGATACCTGCGCCGTAAGCGGCTCCTACAGATCCGTCGGTCTCATACAACTCGATGGTGGCCCCGGTGACGGAGGCCAGCGTGGTGCGGAACATCGGGTTGAGGAACATATTGGCATGTCCGGCCTTGATGGTCTTGATCTCCATACCCATCTGGCGCATGATGTCCATTCCGTAAGCAAAGGAGAAGACGATGCCTTCCTGTGCGGCACGCAACAGGTGCTCCTTGCGGTGGATATTGAAGTTCAGCCCGTTGATGCTGCATCCGATCTCCTCGTTCTGCAGGATTCGCTCTGCGCCGTTGCCGAACGGGATGATGGTCAGTCCCTCGCTGCCCACGGGCACGGTGTCTGCCATCTTGTTCATGTCGCCGTAGCTGGCTCCCTCGGGTGCCACGTTCCGTTTCATCCATGCGTTGAGGATGCCCGTGCCGTTGATGCAGAGAAGCACACCCAGGCGGGTACAGTCCGGCGTGTGGTTCACGTGGGCAAACGTGTTGACACGCGAGAGCTTGTCGTAGTTCACCTCACCCAGCACACCATACACAACACCTGAAGTACCGCCAGTGGCAGCCACCTCACCTGGTTTCATCACGTTGAGCGAAAGCGCGTTGTTCGGCTGGTCACCGCCACGGTAGGCAATCGGCGTTCCTTCCTGCAGTCCCAGCTCGTCGGCCACTGCCTTGCACACCTTCGACTGCACGGAGAAGGTCGGTACGATGTCGGCAATGATGCTCTCAGGGAATCCGAAGTAGCCCATCACGTCCTTGCTCACCTCTCCGTTCTTGAAATCCCAGAACATTCCCTCGGAAAGCCCGGATATCGTGGTCTGCTTCTCGCCGCCCGACAGGCGCATGGCGATATAGTCGCCCGGAAGCATGATCTTGTCGATTTTCGCGTATACCTCCGGCTCGTTCTCCTTCACCCATGCCAGCTTGGCTGCCGTGAAGTTACCGGGGGAATTGAGCAGGTGCTGAAGACATTTCTCACCGCCGATGGCATCGAAAGCCGCGTTGCCGTATGGCACAGCCCTTCCGTCGCACCAGATAATGGACGGACGCAGCGGCTTTCCTTCCTTGTCAACGCAGACGAGTCCGTGCATCTGATAAGAGATACCGATGGCTTTCACCTCGGCCAGAGAACGACCCGCTTTCTGGGCAACGCGCTGTGTGGCCTGACGCAGTTCTTCCCACCACATTTCGGGTTCCTGCTCAGCCCATCCTGCCTGTTTGGAGATAATCGGAGCCTCAGCATCCGGATATTGCGCACTCGCCACGGTCTGGCCGGTCTTGGAGTCAACCAACGATGCCTTTACTGACGATGTGCCTATGTCATAACCTAATAACATAATTATTTTTGATATTTGAGGTTTGAAATTTGAAATTTAAAGTTACAGGTTTAAAAGTAAAGTTTGAGGTTTGAGGTTTGAAATTTGAGATTAGATATTTAGCCATCCACAGAATTCTATGTCCTAAACATTCTGCAGAGTAACTATAAACTTCAAATCTCAAATTTCAAAGTTCAAAACCTATCAGTCCATGCCTTCGATAGGCTGGATGGTACCGTCGGGATTGTAGTGCAGTTCGCACACCTTGAGGGAGCGGAGCCACGTCTTTCCGCCTGACGGAACGGAGTCGTGATGGAAGAGATACCACTTGCCCTTGAACTCGATGATGGAGTGATGGGTGGTCCACCCTACCACCGGAGTGAGGATAACTCCCTGGTAGGTGAAAGGTCCGTAGGGGTTGTCGCCGATAGCATAGCAGAGGAAATGGGTGTCTCCGGTGGAGTAAGAGAAATAGTACTTCCCGTTGTATTTATGCATCCATGACGCCTCGAAGAAGCGGTGAGGGTCGTTTGCCTTGAGCGGATTTCCGTCCTTGTCAACAATCATGACTGCCTTCGGCTCCTCTGCGAACTCCAGCATGTCGTCCTGCAGGCGTGCCACGCGTGGAGGAATAGCTGGCTCGTCGCCCTGTGGCAGGTATGCGCTCTCCAGCGCCTTGTTGTCCTTATACCGCTGAAGCTGTCCGCCCCAAATGCCGCCGAAATAGAAGTAATACTTTCCGTCGTCGTCCTTGAAGACGGCCACGTCGATGGAATAGCTGCCTTTCATAGGTGCTGGCTGCGGAACGAAGGGGCCCTCCGGCTTGTCGGCCACTGCCACGCCGAAACGGAAAATGTCGTTACGGTCCTTCAGCGGGAAATACATATAATATTTACCATCCTTCTCCTGCACGTCGCAGTCCCAGAGCTGACGTCCTGCCCATGGGATGTCCTTCACGTCGAGCACCACGCCGTGGTCCTCCAGTTTCTTCTCACCACTGGCCACTGCCTCGATGTCGTCGGTGGAGAAAACGTGGTAGTCTTTCATGTTGAAATGGTCGCCGTTGTCGTTCTCAGGCACCCCCGACTCCCAGTCGTGAGAGGGATAGATGTAGAGTTTTCCGTTGAACACATGAGTGGACGGATCGGCCATGAAGTCATCAGGTACAAGATATTTCTTTCCTTCCATACTTGTTAGAATTTTTAAATTAAGAGGAAGTAAAAAGGAGTAAAAAAAAGGAGTAGAAACGGGAGTAAAATTGGAAGAAAGTCCTCCCTCAACTACGCGCCATTCCCCTTAGAGTGCTTCCATTAATTGTTATTTGGTTAATTACTTTGCAAAGTTGGCAAATATTTTTGGTAAAAACAAGCGTTTTTGATTCTAATATTTGCAGATTTGTTTCTTTTGCGTGATAAAATTCGTTAAAGTCATCTTTCCGCTAAAACAAGGCAATGATTTTCTCGAGCACGGGCTTGGGATTGTAGTCGCGGTCGAAAAGCAGCGCATAGGCTGTTCTTCCCTCCACTGGCCAGTCGTTGAGCCATGAGGTCTTGTCGCTCACGCCCCAGAGGGTGATGCGCGAGATTTGGTCCTTGTGCTTCTCGTATATCTTGAAGAAGTCAAGATAGCGCTGGTCGAAGAGTTGCTGCCCTTTCTCATCGAGTCCGTTCTTGTAGGGATCGAGCTCTTCGCGGTATTTATACTCCTCGCCCACATTTGCGCCCTGACCGAAGGACTCGGGTTTAGGCAGGATGTTGAGGTCAAGCTCCGTCATCATCACCTTCACGCCGCAAGCGGCAAAGGCATCCATGGACTTCTCGTATTCCGAAAGGTCGGGATAGTCCCCGCCGTTATGGCTCTGCATGCCGATGGCGTCGATGCGGCAGCCTTTCGACTTGAGGTCCTTCACCAGCTCCACATACTTGTCGCGCTTACCTGGCTTCGACATGGAGAAATCGTTGAGGTAGAGCTCTGCGTCGGGGTCGGCCTCCTGGGCTGCCTTCAGGGCTATCTCTATGTATTCGGGGCCGATAATCTTATAATAAGGTGTCTGACGATAGGAGCCGTCATCCTCGATGGCCTCGTTAACCACGTCCCATCCGTAGATGCGGCCCTTGTAACGGCCAACCACGGTGGCGATATGGTGCTTCATCCGGCTGATGAGCGTGTCGCGCGACACTTCCCCACCCTTCGCGTCAGTAAAGAACCAAGGGGCGGCCTGGCTGTGCCAGACAAGGCAGTGGCCGATGACTTTCATGCCATTTCGTTCTCCGAAAGCGACGAGCGAGTCGGCGTCGTCGAAGAAATACTTGTCCTGCTCGGGAACGATTTTCTCCTGCTTCATGCAGTCCTCTGCCACGATGCTGCTGAAATTGGCCGTGATGACGTCCTGGGCCTTGGGCACACGCCCTGCCACCTCGTCCACGTTGACTGCCACACCGGCCAGAATCTCATGTTTGCCGAGCGCATCCTTCAGCGTCAGCGTGCCGTCCTTGGCCGGCTGCTGGGTGGTGCAGCCGGCAAGGGCGATAAGTGATATTAAAAAGAAGGTTGGTTTCATTTTTATGTGAATAGTGAATAGTGTATTTACTTTTGTGTATGAGCAGAGTACGTATCTATAACAAAGGTGCTTGTAAAGACAATTTCTTCACCTACTCCTGCTTGTCGTGGATACGTGCCTCAATCTCGCGGTTGATCTGGTCAATCTTCTCGTCGGTCAGCTCGTACTTCGAGATGATGAAGATAGCAAGCAGCAAGAGGATGGCCGGAATCACACAGACAAGCCACAGGATTCCTTCCTCAGCAAAAGGAGTCTGGTCGATAGACTCACTGTTATACCCCACGTATGCCAAGACTGCAGGACCGACAATACTGCCGAACGTCATGCCGGCCTTGAAGAACAGTCCTGTCAGCGCGTTGACGATACCGGAGATACGGCGACCTGTGGTGTACTCACCATAAGAAATCACCTCCGGCACCAGTGCCCACATATATCCTGTGGCCACAATCACGCCTGTGCTCTTGATAAACTGTGCCACATATACCAGAGTCATGCTCGGGTTTTCCATCTTGGAAATGAGGTAGAGCATCGCCATACCGAGAATAGCAGCACCGAGGAAAATGTAGAACATGTTCTTCTTACCGACCATCCGCTTGAACCAAGGAACCATCGGCATGAAAAGGAATGCCGGAATCGATCCCAAAGCCATGAAAATCGACAGTTCCTGTGCCGAACCGTGCATGTTGCTGTTGATAAAATAGGCTCCGGCAGCATTGCCCACCGACATCATCGCAAAGGCGGTAATGAAAAAGAAGGCGAGCACGCGCAAGGGCCGGTTGCGAAGAAACTCCATCCACAGGTCGCTCACCTTCACGTCCTCAGTGGTTTTCTCATCCATCACCACTCGTTCCTTACACTGCGAGAAACAAAAGACGAGCAGGCAGAAGCCCACAATGGCATAAATAGTCATGGTGGTGAACCATGCCGACGGGTCTTTCGGCAGACTGTCAGAAGGCGCTCCGACAATGAGTGCGATGAACAGCGGCAGCCCTGAGTTCACGGCAAGTCCACCAAGATTGGCCATAAACATACGCACAGAAGTGAGAATGGTGATCTCGTTTGTGTCGCGTGTCAGCGAGGAGTTCAATGCTCCGTAGGGCACATTGATAAATGTGTAGAGCAGCTGCATGCCCACATAGGTCACATACGCATATATCAGGGACGGCGCAAACCCGTTGTAGAAACATAAAATGGCAAATCCTGAAAGAGGTATACCGACATAAAGCAAATAGGAGCGGTATTTTCCAAAACGGGGGTTGCTCTTATCAATCAACGCTCCCACGATGGGGTCCCAAATCACGTTCGCCACATTACCGACCAGGAACATGACAGCCACTGCCGACGGCGTCAGTCCGTAGATGTCGGTATAAAAGAACAGCAGGTAAGTGCAGATTACCTGAAAGATGAGATTCTGAGCAAGGTCTCCCGAACCGAATCCGATCCTTTGGATCCAGGATAGCTTGTAGAATCCTTTTTCTTCGTTTTTTTCTAATGCCATGATAAATTATGATTTTTAGTGATTATGTTCGTCGTGTGGGTCGGAGTTTCCGGGTTTTCCGGATATTCCGGGATTTCCGGGATTTCCGGATTTTCCGGATATTCCGGATATTCCAGGATTTCCGGGATTTCCGGGATTTCCGGGGGGCTCCGCTTATTCTCAGTTGCTTCCGGCGATAATATTGATGACGGCCACGATGTCGGAGATATCGACGTTGGTGTCGTTGTTGACATCGGCATAGCGGTAGGAGGCGGTGCCGGCTATCTGGTTGATGATGGCCACGATATCGGAGATATCCACGTTGCCGTCCTCGTTCACATCGCCTGGCTTTCCGGTGGCCTCATCCTCCTTGACTGCCTCCTCAGGCGGCAGACTGGAGAAGCGCCATGCAGTGACGTCTGCGTTTTCTTTATGGGTATAGACGAAATAGAGGTAGTTCTGGAATTCTGCCAACTCCTGGCTGAGCGCCACGGCGACGGTCTGCTCCTCGTCGGCCACACCCGTGAATTCCACCTTGGCCACTGGCTCGGCGTCGAACTCGTCGAGGCGGATCTCCACCGTCCCGTTGCCTTTCACCTTCAGCACGACGGTCTTTGCCGGACCACCTTCTTCAGCGAAGTTGACACCGCGAACCATCCACCAGTCCTTTGTCATAATCGCACCCATCTCGTCGCCCGGCTGCTCCTCGTAGGGGTTGACCCTGGCTGACGTGAGCTGGCTCACGCCGGTGATGGTCGCGGTCTTTGATGTCAACGCAGTCATCCTGGCTGACGACTCCACAAGCGTGACGCGGTTCATCTGCAGGTTGCGGTAGCCGCCATTGTAGCCGAGCTGATGCTCGAGCCATGTGGTGTGGTAAAGCAGGTAATATCCGCTGCCGAATTTCTGCAGGTGGCTGTGGTTGTTGCTGTATTCATACCCGAGGCGACCCGGGTTCGGTAGTGTGGTTCCCTTGAACGACCACTTGTCCGCCATGGGGTCAGATGCCGTCATATAGACGATGGAGCAAGGAAGCGGGGCGGCAGCCGTACTGTATTTCGACCAGTCGGTAGTGGGACTCCAGCGTGTGCAGTAGCTGTACACCCATCTGCTGCCGATATAGTTGAGCTCGTTGGCCTCGAAATGATAAGGTGCGGAGATAGTCTTTATGTCTCCGTCGAGACTGATGAGGTCTGCTCCCAGCTTCACGATGCGCGCGTTGCCCGGCTGGAGCTCCGTACCCATGACATTGCCTCCTCCGAAAGTGAGGTATGCCTCCGAGCCGTCAGGCTTGATGGCGGCTCCCGGGTCGATAATCTGGTCAATGGATCCCAGTCCGGGTGTCTGCTTGTCGATGAGCGCCTTGCCCAGCGGGTCCGTCCACGGACCGGTCGGAGAGGTGGAGGTGAGCACACCGATTCCTGCCGCACTATTGGTGAAATACATATAAAAATGTGTCAGCCCGTCGTCCTCAACCCTGCTGATGATGGATGGTGCCCATGAGGTGGAGATCCAGGGCGCGATGGCCTTCACGTCGATGACGCCGTGGTTTGTCCAGTTGACGAGGTCCTCGGTCGACATGCAGACGAGCTGAGTGATTTTGCCGTATGTGTTAGGATAAAGCCCCCCGGAATAGTCGAACTCCTGCTGGTCGTTGGTGGCATAGACGTAAAGACGCCCGTCGTATTCCACGCTGGTTGGGTCCGCCATGAACTGTGTGGCGGAAAGCGGGTTGCCGTATGTGGGCAGTTTCGCTGAGGTGGAAATGTCCTCTTTCTTGTCCTCCTCACTGATATTGCGGATGAACTGGAAGGTGTAGAACATCTGAGGGAGCAGCTCCACCCTGACCCTCTTGGTGTCGTTGACATATTTTTCCGTCACGTTCTGCGTGAGCGCATTGACCGTCTCTCCTGTCACCGTCTGGGTGATTTTCTCCGGAACGAACGGCAGCCCGATCGTCACGTTGTATGTGGTGTCGGACGTCTGATTGAGCAGGAAGACGGACACGGTATCACCCGACTGGCTGAGGTAAGCCGATCCACCAATCAGTCTGCCGGAGGTATCGCTGAGCGTGGCCTTCACACGGGTCTTTCCGGTGGCGTACTTGGCATAATGGCTGAAGACGTAGGCACGCTTCCACAGCTCCGTTTCGCTTCCACCGTGGTTGACGGCGAAGAAGTCGTTGAGCATATTGTAATATACGTATGCGTTATAATCGGCTGACATAGCCTGCTCGATGCTCCTGACCATGGGGTACTCGGCTGAGAACTCGCCGTTGTAGCCGTCGGCATAGTCGATGAGAAACTCTGTCATCCACATCTGCTTGCCCGTCTTCTTCGTCACGTTCTGCACGAATGTCCAGTCGTTGGTGCCGTAGAGGTGGTTGCCCCAGATGTCGATGTTGTCGAGCGCGTCCTGCAGCGTGACGAGCTTGTTGTTGTACTTATGCTGGTCCCATCCGAAGCACTCGGGCCCCATTATCTTGCACGACGGGTCCACCTTTGCCCTGGCAGCCTTGCACATCGCTGCCATCTCTGAAGGGGAATAGATGCAACTCTCGTAGGTGGCATGGTCGCCTCCATCTGTGGGCGTGTAGTCGCTCTCGTTCTGGATGGAGATGATGTCGATGGGGCAGCCTTTCCCGGCCATGGTCTGGCGGTAGCGCTCCAGGAAGTCGGCATACTCGTCATAGTATGCCGGGTCGATGGCTCCTCCGTTGGATCCTTGTCCGCCCCACGTATGCTCTACGAGCGGCCAGACGGTGGTACCGAAGTCATTCTGGTATTTCGTGGTGTTGTGGGTCTTGTATTTCTTGGGAGGTGTCCACGGGGTGGCAAACACCTGCAGTTCGGGACGGATGCTCCTTGCCCACCTGACGGGGTTGCCGTATTCACCCCAGTTGTTCTCATTCGGGTTGATACGGATACGCATGATGTTCAGTCCCACGTCACGCTCTCCTTTACCCCATAATTTATTGACTTTCTCCTGAGTGTAGATATCCGCCCATTGTCCGTTCATTCCTGTGCCACCGAATCCCTCCACATACTGGTATTTTGTGGAGGCGGTGATGCTGAGCGTGGCGGATTTTGTCTGTCCGCAGAGCAAGGAAGTTGACATGCCGATAGCGGCAATCAAGGTTAAAATTCGTTTTTTCATTGTGTTAACAGCTACTTTTTTGATTTCTATTTGCAAATTTACGCATAATATTTTTTATAAATTATTTAAAACGTTACATTTGTTTTTTGATATGTAACATTTAAGCGGGCGGAAAACATTGAAAATAAAAAAAATGCGAGATGAGCAAAAACAGAAAACATAAGTTACATAAGAGAAAATGAGTTTGGAAAAAAGTCCGTAACTTTGCATCAGAAAAAAAGAACAGGGTGTCTTATCAAAGAGACCGGGTCTTATCAAAAGAAATTAGTTAGTAAAAGCAAAATAAAGTCAGTAGTTTTTTTATATTAGTTTAGTTAGTAGTTTTTTTAATTTTCTATTGGTTTAGTTAGTTAAAAGTACAAATCCCCAGCTCGTGAGAGTTGGGGATTTGTACTTTTTATGTGTTAGGGGCCGGATGGTTTCCCGGATTATCCGGAAATTCCGGAAATTCCGGATTATCCGGAGATTCCGGCAGGACAAACGATTATTCATCTTCTTCGTTCTCCATCTTCTTGACATATTCGGTAGGCGAAAGCCCGTAGAGCGACTTGAAGTTGGTGGAGAATGCGGAGAGGGACTTGAATCCGGTGGCGATGCTGACACCCGTGATGTCCATCTTCTTTTCCTTGAGCAGGCGTCCTGCCTCTTTCAGACGCACATACTTGAGGAAGTCGCGCGGAGCCTGGCCCGTGAGGTCCTTCATCTTGCGGTAGAAATGCACACGGCTGATACCCACCTTGTCGGCGATCATCTCAACAGACAGGTCGGGGTTTCCGATGTTATCGTTGATCACCTTCATCACCCTTCGCATGAGGTTCTCGTCGGGCGACTCCACCTCCACCTTGTCGATTTTCTCCTCACGCTGCTTGTCGCCATGGAATTTTCCCTGGAGCATCTGGCGGGTCTTCAGCTGCTGAACCACAACGGTCCTGAGAACGTCGATATTGAAGGGCTTGGTGACGTAGGCATCAGCACCGTTGGTAAGTCCGGCTATGCGGTCGGAGTCGCTGCCAAGTGCTGTCATTATCACGACGGGAATGTGGTTGGTCGTGAAATTGGTCTTGATTTTCTGGCACAGCGTCAGTCCGTCCATCACGGGCATCATGATGTCGCTGAGCACAATGTCCACCTTTCCAGGGTGGGTGACGATATAGTCCCATGCCTCCTGGCCGTTGGAGCAGGTCTTGATGACGAGGTCCTTCGACAGCTCGCTGTGAACATACTGGCGGATCGCCTCGTCGTCCTCTACGAGGATAAGGTTTTTACGGTGTGTGTCCGTCGGCTTGTCGATGGTGAACTGCTCTGCCATCTCGTGCTCATCCTCACCTTGCTTCGGCTCATCAGCCACCACGCTTCCTTCCAGCAGGCTTTCGTCACCCACCGGCATGGAGATGGCCATACGAGTGCCCTGTCCATCTGGGTTGTCTTCCACACGTATCTCGCCCTTATGGAGCTTGACGAGCATGGACGTGAGGTTGAGGCCGATGCCCGTGCCGATATAGCCGTCCTTGTTGCTGGCGGAATAGAAGCGGTCGAACACCTTCTGCTTGTCAGCGTCCTTGATGCCGCAGCCGCTGTCGTCCACGACAAGGTCGAAGTCGTTCTCGCGTGCGTTCAGCCTGAGCGTGATTTTACCGCCGTCGGGGGTGAACTTGAAGGCGTTGGACAGCAGGTTCATCACAATCTTGTCGGTGTTCGACGGGTCTACATAGACATTATAGATATCCTGGTTGTGAACGAACTCATACTGAATATTTCGGCTCTGAGCATTGGTGGCGAACACGTCGTAGATATTCTGAAGGAACTCCACGAGCTCCACCTTCCTGTACTTGAGCAGGAACTTGCCTTGCTCGATTTTCCTGGCGTCCATCATCTGGTTGACCAGTCTCAGGATGCGGTTGGAGTTCTGCTTGATGAGGTGGTAGTTATGCTGACGGTCGGGGTCGGCGTCGGAATCGATGAGTTTGTTGAGCGGCGACATGATGAGTGTCATAGGTGTACGGATTTCATGGCTGATGTTCATGAAGAAACGGATACGAGCCTCGTTGAGCTCTTCCTGCTGCTTCTGCTTTGCCAGTGCCTTCCGGACCTCAATCTTGCGGCGTGCATACTGGTAGGCGAACCAGCAAGCGCCCAGGAAGAGCAGTGTGTAGATAATCTTGGCGAAGGTGGAGGCATACCAAGCCGGATGGACCACCGCCGTGAAGACGCGTTCTTCGGTATACTCTCCCATGGCCCTTGCCCTTACACGGACCTTGTAGGTCCCGGCGCTGAGGTTGTCGAACACGATGCGGTTGCCAGCACCCCCCTGGTTGACCCATTCGCCACCGTTCACAGAGTATTCGAACACCACATTCTGGTTGGCCAGCTCAGGCACGCACATCTCCAACGTGAAGTGGTTGTCGTCGCTGCACAGGTCTATCCGGGCACTTTCGTCGAGCAGGCCTTCCACTACGTCGTAGCTGCCAGAGTGGTCGCCCTCATGGACCTTATGCCCGCCAACATACACGTCGACAAACTTGAGATGCAGCTTTTCTTCAGCCTCCTTCCATTTGTCAATACGCTTGGAGTCGAAATATGTGATGCCTCCAATGCCTCCGAGATAGAGGTTGTCACCCAGACGGGCGGAGGCTGTGCTGAACTCATTGTCCTGGATGCCGTCAGCGGCAAAGAAGTTGGTGAATTTACCCTCGGAGGGGATGAAGCATGAGAGTCCGTGGTCGGTTCCCAGCCACAGTCTGTTGCCGTCGACAAGAACGGAATTGATGCTGTTGATGGGCAGTCCGTCCTCAGTGGTGTAGGTCTTGGTCTGAAGGGATTTGACGTCCACCGATATGAGTCCGCTGTTCGTGGCCGCCCACAAGGTCTTACCGTCCGCCGACAGGGTGAGCTGAGACACTTGGCTTCCGCTCATAATCTTGTCGCTCTTCTTCGTGATGATGCCATCCTTATCCACATGGCAGACCGTGATGCCGTCGGCGGTCGCCAAGAAAAGACGGTCGCCCACTGGCAGCAGCTTGAAGATGTATGTGTTGCCGATAATTTTTGTTCCGACTCCGCCCTCCCTCATGTCGGGCGCGTACCTGATGGACTTGGAGGAGGC
>FLNV01000793.1_pt1 | contig 18737 bp, 11 predicted proteins | sample 1140351 | NCBI WGS metagenome assembly FLNV01 (sample SAMEA3878207, study PRJEB12797) | bioreactor metagenome | biome: Moose rumen | place: Sweden | collected 2011-10 | reverse complement strand
TGCAGCACCGCCTGTACATGAAGAACGGCATCCATGGCTCGTGGTGCCGCACCACTCCGCTGTGGGGCCGCGGACTGAGCCGCGAGAACACCGGCGCCGAGGACCGTCTGCACGACTGCCGCGCCCGCAACGAGATAGAAGCCATCATGTGGCATGCCTACTCGCGTCAGAGCGATGCCTACACCAGCACCGAGAAGTTCTACAACCTGCCCAAGGCCGACCGCGACGCCGTGGTAAAGTTCCTGCGTAGCATCTGAGCAATTTACAATTTGCCTACCATTGAGTAAATGAAGAAGGTCTTATGCCTGCTATATGTGGTGGTGATAGTCGTCATGGCTGTCACCACCATTGTGGAGAAATACCAAGGCACGCAGCATGTGGCTACCTACTGGTATGGCTCGTGGTGGTTCTCCGCGCTGTGGGCACTGCTGACCGCAGTGGCCATTGCCTACTTTCTGAAGCGCCGCGTGCGTCGGCTGTCGGCCGTGGTGCTGCACCTGTCGTTTGTGGTTATCCTGTTGGGAGCCCTGCTAACTCACCTCACAGCGCGACAGGGCATAATACACCTGCGCCTGGGCGAGACAACAGACACCTACATGCAGGGCAGCGGCGACACCACACACGGCATGAAGGTTGAGAAGCTGCCGTTCAGCATAAGACTGACCGCGTTTGAAATAAAATACCACGAAGGCACACAGGCTGCCGCCGACTACCAGAGCCGCTTCATCATAAACACTGGCGGCAATGAGACTGTCGGCGAGGTGAGCATGAACCACATCTACAGCCTGGGCGGACTGCGCCTCTACCAGAGCAGCTACGACCCCGACGAACGCGGCTCCTACCTGGCACTGAACAACGACCCGTGGGGCATACCCGTCACGTACCTGGGCTACGCGCTGCTGTTCATCGGACTGCTGTGGATACTGGCAGACCCCAAAGGCCAGTACCGCGAAGTGCTACGCAGCCAGGCCAAAGCCGGGCTACCGCAACACGCCAAAGCAGGACAGACGCAACACGCCAAAGCAGGACAGACGCAATACTCGCTGCCGCTTGCACTCCTGATGGTAGGCTGTTCGGTATGCGGCGATGTCATCGCCGCCCCACGCGCCCTGCCACAGGAAACCGCCGAGCGCTTCGGCCGACTGAACATCAACTACGGTGGACGCATCTGTCCCGTAGAGACATACGCGCTCGACTTTACCAAGAAGCTGACAGGCAAACGATACTACAAGGCTGACGACGGCACAGGCTACAGCCCGTGCCAACTGCTGAGCGCCTTTATCTTCTACGGCGACGAATGGAGCGGACAACCGGTGCTGAAGATGAAGGGCGGGCCGCTGAAGACAACACTGCAACTGCCCGAACACTGCAGCGTGAACACCTTTTTCAACGAGAAGATGGGCGGCTATATACTGGGCCCGTACCTGCAGGAGTACTACCAAGGACAGCACGACAAGTTCCATCAGGACGTTGCCAAAGTGGACGACCGCCTGCAACTGGTCATGGATCTCAGACAGGGACGGCCGCTAAAGCTATTCCCTGCCACATCGCATGTAGGGGCCGGGGGTGGGTCGTACTGGTACGCCCCCACAGACAACCTGCCAGCAGACATAGACACGGCGCAGGCCACCTACATACGCGACGTGTTCACCGTACTAAACCAGCATGTACAGGCAGCCGACTGGCAGACCGTCAACGACCTACTTGACAAGATGCTGCGCTACCAGCAACGCTATGGAGCCAGCTCCGTACCCTCCCCCACCCGCCTGAAAGCAGAACACCTGTACAACCAGGTGCCTTTTCCCACCATTCTCTTCATGCTGTGTCTCAGCATGGGCTTCGTGTGCTTGGGCTTAGCCATAGCCAAGCAGGCGCGACGCGGGACAGCACGCCGACTTCGCTACTGGGAGTGGGGCTGCTGCGCTGTGATGGCACTTGCCTTTGCCGCACTGACACTGTGCCTCACGCTGCGCTGGGTGGTGAGCGGCACGGTGCCCATGAGCAATGGCTACGAGACCATGCTCTTCATGGCGTGGCTGCTACAGCTGCTCACGCTGTGTCTCTGCCGTCGCTTCCCCATCATGCTTACCTTCGGCTTCCTGCTGTCGGGCTTCTTCCTGCTGGTGAGCCACATCTCGCAGATGGATCCGCAGATAACGCATATCATGCCCGTGCTGCGCTCGCCGCTGCTCACCCTGCACGTCAGCATCATCATGATGGCCTACGCCCTGCTCTCGCTCACCTTCATCTGCGCCCTGGCCGGACTGTTCCGCCCGGCTGAGATGATGGCGCTGAGCCAGCTCTTCCTCTACCCTGCCATCACATGCCTGGGCTTCGGCATCTTCATCGGAGCCATCTGGGCCAACCTGTCGTGGGGCACCTACTGGAGCTGGGACCCGAAGGAAACATGGGCATTGATAACACTGATGGTCTATGCCGTACCACTGCACCAGCGGTCGCTACCCTGGCTGCGCAGGCCACTGCATTACCATCTATACATGCTTGTAGCCTTCATCACGCTGCTAATGACCTATTTCGGAGTCAACTATTTCCTCGGCGGAATGCACAGCTATGCATAAGCCCAGAAAATAAAAAAAGGAATTGTTTGGCCGTAAAACAAAAAAAAGCTAACTTTGCAGCCGTCTTAGCAGACATAAAACATTCACATATTATTATTCATAACAAAACCAAAGTTACTATGAAACCTACACTCTTTCTGCTTGCTGCTGGCATGGGTAGCCGCTATGGTGGCCTGAAGCAGCTGGACGGTCTGGGCCCCAACGGCGAGACAATAATGGACTATAGCATCTACGATGCCATACAGGCTGGCTTCGGCAAGATAGTATGGGTGATACGCAAAGACTTTGAGGAGCAGTTCCGCACGCAGATACTCTCCAAGTATGAGGGCCAGGTGCCATGCGAGCTGTGCTTCCAGAGTCTGGATGCCCTGCCCGAGGGCTTCACTGTTCCCGAAGGCCGCGTAAAGCCCTGGGGTACCAACCACGCCGTGCTGATGGGCAAGGACGTGATTAAGGAACCGTTCTGCGTCATCAACTGCGACGATTTCTACAACCGCGATGCTTTCATGGTGATAGGCAAGTTCCTCAGCGAGCTGCCCGACGGCGCCACCAACCAGTATGCTATGGTGGGCTTCCGCGTGGGCAACACACTCTCTGAGAACGGCACCGTAGCACGCGGCATCTGCTCGAAGAACGAGAAGGGCCATCTGACCACCGTAGTCGAGCGCACGGAGATAGTGCGCTGCGCCGCCGACGGCAGCAACGCCGGCAGCGAGAGCGAAGAGATTCGCTACAAAGACGAGCAAGGCCAGTGGATTGCCGTGGATGAGAAGACACCCGTGTCGATGAACATGTGGGGCTTCACACCCGACTACTTCCAACACTCAGAGGAATACTTCAAGGGCTTCCTTGCCGATCCGAAGAACATGGAGAACCTGAAGGCCGAGTTCTTTATCCCGCTGATGGTGAACAAGCTGATCAACGACGGCACTTCGACCGTAGAGGTGCTGGACACCACGTCGAAGTGGTTCGGCGTGACCTACGCAGCCGACCGTCAGGCCACCGTAGAGCGAATAGCCCAGTTGGTGAAAGACGGTGTTTACCCCAACAAGCTGTTCTAACCATAGGTATATTGAAAATTGAAGATTGAAGATTGAAGATTTAGAACCTTCAGTATTCAGCCTTCATCCTGCTGTCTTTTAATCTTAAATTTTCAATCTTCAACTTTCAATCTTCTCAGCATGAAACTGAAGATAGCTATTCTGCCTGGCGACGGCATAGGTCCAGAGATAATGAGCCAGGGTGTGGCCGTTCTGGATCGCGTGGCCCAACGCTTCGGCCATGAGTTCACATACGAGGAGGCAGCCGTAGGTGCCTATGCCATCGAGACCGTGGGCACCCCCTACCCCGCCTCCACTCACGCCGTATGCATGGCCTCCGACGCGGTGTTCTTTGCCGCCGTAGGCGACCTGAAATACGACAACGACCCAACCTCAAAGGTACGCCCAGAGCAGGGACTGCTGGCCATGCGCAAACAGCTGGGCCTGTTTGCCAACGTCAGGCCCGTGGCAACCTTCCCATGCCTGTTGCACAAGTCGCCACTAAAGGACGAGCTGCTGCGCGGTGCCGACTTCGTGGTGATACGCGAGCTGACCGGCGGCATGTACTTCGGCGACAAATACCAGGACAACGACCGGGCGTACGACACCAACATATACACCCGCCCAGAGATAGAACGCATACTGAAGGTTGCCTTCGAGATGGCACGCAAGCGCAGGAAGCACCTGACCGTGGTCGATAAGGCTAACGTGTTGGCCAGCAGCAGGCTGTGGCGACAGATAGCCAAGGAGACAGAACCGCTCTATCCCGACGTAACTACAGACTATATGTTCATCGACAACGCCTCGATGAGGGTGCTGACCGAGCCGCGATTCTTCGACGTGATAGTGACCGAAAACACCTTCGGCGACATACTGACCGACGAGACATCGTGCATCACAGGGTCGATGGGCCTGCAGCCCTCAGCCTCGCTGGGCATGCACACGCCACTGTTTGAGCCTGTTCATGGCTCATGGCCACAGGCCAAGGGGCAGAACATAGCCAACCCAGTGGCTCAGATACTGTCGGCTGCCATGCTTCTCGAACACTTCGGACTGACAGACGAAGGTGCCGCCGTGCGCCGCGCCGTAGATGACAGCCTGACCGCCAATGTGCGTACACCTGACATACAGGTGGCTGAAGGCCGCCACTATGGCACCGCAGAGGTGGGCCTGTGGATCGTTGAACACATTTGAGAACTGAGAGCCGAAGGTTGAGAGTTGAGGACAGAAAGTTGAGAGTTGAGGACAGAAAGTTGAAAATAGAGAATTGAGAGCTGAGTATCGAGAGTCCTTATTACTGTCACATAAAATTTAAGGGCGGCCGTAGGGCCGCCCTTAACCAACACAAAAACTAAACTAGACTTAACTATTCTTCAAGGAGGGTTTTCACAAAAGCTCCTAAAAGACGTGGCAAAGTTATGAATAATCTTCGACACTTGCAAACTTTTCTGCATTTATTTACAAAAAAAATCTAAATATGTAATTTCAGCGGGAATGTCAAACTGACTGTCTGAACATCATATCCCGACATAACGCAAACAGTGTAAGCAAGATGGACAAAATAGGACGATACGAAATGATGGCCGAACCGTTCCACTGCGACTTCAGTGGACATCTCTTCATGGGGCACTTGGGCAACGCCATGCTCAACGCGGCCGACTACCACTCTACTGAACGCCATTTCGGTATGCGGTACCTCTGCACCATAAACAAGACATGGGTGCTGTCGAGACTGGCCGTAGAGATGAGCGAAATGCCGCGACAGTACGACCGCTTCGTAGTGGAAACGTGGGTTGAGAACGCCATGCGATACTTCACACAGCGCAACTTTGCAGTCCTGACCCCCGACGGACACCCTCTGGGCTACGCACGCTCCGTTTGGGCCATGATAGACACCGAGACGCGACAGCCCGCAGACCTGCTGGCTGTAAACAACGGGTCTATAATGGAATGGATAGACCGCGAAAAGCCCTGTCCGATAGCTAAGGGTGGCAGGGTGAAGATGGGCGACCAGACTCAGCTGGTGAGAACGATTGACACATACTATAACGACGTTGACATAAATGGACATATCAACTCGGTGAAATACATCGAACACGTTCTCGACCTGTGGCCCGTCAGTTGGTATGCCGAACACACGCTGCAACGCTTCGAGGTGGCATACGTGGCCGAGGCCCACCAAGGCGACCGGCTCTCGCTGTACCAGGAACAGACGGGACCAGAGGAATACAGTGTGCGCATAGTACGTGCCGACGACGGACACGAATGCGTCAGAGCGCGGCTATGCTTCGCTCTTCAGAGTTCGTAGTGGTGCGGGTGGCGCTCGGTGTCGGTCAGGGCCACGCCCACGGTGTACATATCGAAGGTGGTTCCGACACCAACACTGGCCTGCAACTGCCGCCAGCATGTCTCGGCCATGGCGGAACTGTGTATGCCTATCGCCACTATGATTGAGCCACGGGCAAACGGCTGCCGTGCTTCAGCATCTCGGTCAGCCAGCAGCGAAAGTCGCAGGGCATCGACTACAATGAGCGGCGCACTGGCAATGTCGTCCGTCAGCTCTGTGGCATGACAGCTGGCATGAATGTAGTGCAGATAGAAGTCATCGGCCTCAGTGGCAAGAAACACGCCGTGCGCCTGTGTATGATTGGCAATGCGAAACAGCAGGCAACCCAGCCTGTGGGCAGAGCAGCCTCGACCGCTCTGACGGCAGTAGTGGCGCAGACTGGCGTACTCGTAGTATGGCCACGACTCGCACAGCACATAACGTATCAGCGCATAGTCGGTGGGCGACTGTACGCCAAAGCCGCGGCGGCGACCTATGGAGCGCAACAAATGTGCAATGTATCCAAACATGTTGCCTCAGTCACTTTTCATTCTTCACCCTTCACCTTTCACTCTTCCATCTATCTCTATACGGAAGGTGGTTCCGCGGCCAACCTCAGACCACTTGACAAATATACGCCCACGGTGGTATTCCTCTACGATACGCTTGGCCAGAGAGAGCCCCAGCCCCCAGCCGCGCTTCTTCGTGGTGAAGCCTGGACGGAAGACATTCTTCACATCTTTTTTCTTGATGCCCTTGCCCGTGTCTGCCACCTCGACAGCCACGGTGCCATTCTCCTCAAACAGCCACAAGTCTATACTGCCCGTGCCCTTGTCCATTGCATCGACTGCATTCTTGCACAGGTTCTCCAGCACCCACTCGAAGAGCTGTCCGTTCAGCATGGCGTGTACGTCGTGAGGCGGAACATGGCTGCTGATGGTAATGCGACGCGAGGTGCGACGGTCCATGTAATCGCAAACGTGCTGCAACACCTCGTTGACCGACGTGTTGACAGCCTCGGGCTTTGACCCTATCTTCGAAAAGCGCTCTGCCACGAGCTGCAGCCGCTGGACGTCCTTCTGCATCTCTGGCACAAGTTCGTCGTCGGGATAGTTCTCCTTCATTATCTCCACCCACGCCATCAGACTCGATATGGGAGTTCCCAACTGGTGGGCCGTCTCCTTTGACAGTCCGACCCACACCTTGTTCTGCTCCGCCCGCTTCGACGACAGCAGGGCAAAGATGGCCACCACGGCCAAAACGAAGACCACGCCCAACTGCCAGTAGGGAAACTGCGCCAACCGCTGCAACATGACCGACTCGTCATAGCTCACCGTCAGATAATCGTCAGAGCCATCGTCTGTCAGTATGACCCTGATGGTGTCGCCACGCTGCCTCATGGCCGCTGCCATCTGGTGCAGTCGTGCCACGCTATCGGCGGCATTGTCGGCCTGCAGCTCAATGTTGCGGAAATCAGTAACCTCACCCACGCGGTCGGTCACAATGACAGGTATGGTCGTGTTGCTCTCGATGACACTCAGCGCCAACGACACATCGGTGGTCTCGTCGGCCTGGGCCAGCATGTCCATGGCCTCGGCCCATATCTCCATGCGCTTACGCTCCTCGCGCGCCAGGTCGCGCGTCAGCATGTTCGACACCAGCAGCGAGGCGGCTGCCGTCAGCACGGCTGCCGTCACGAGCAGGACCTTCACCTGCTGAATGCGGTCAATCCAGATATTCATTTAAGGAGTTGGGGAGTAAGGAGCCTGCACGTCATGCCTTGCCTTGCAGCAGGGCGCGTGCGTTCTCTATGGCTGCATCGGTCATCTCGCTGCCACTGAGCATCTGCGCTATCTCAACCACGCGCTCGTCTTTCGTCAGCTCATTCATGCGGCTCTCGGTTCCGCTGAGCGTCTCCTCCTTATAGACACGGTAGTGGCGCTGCCCCAGTGCGGCTATCTGCGGCAGGTGGGTAATGCTGATGACCTGCCGGCCAGCGTCCGCCATCTCCTGCATGATGGTGCCCATGCGCTCGGCAATCTTGCCGCTGACGCCAGTGTCTATCTCGTCGAAGATGATGGTTGGCAGCTTGACGGCACCGCTTATCAGAGCCTTCAGAGCCAGCATGACGCGTGCTATCTCACCACCCGAGGCCACAGCGGCCACAGGCTGCATGGGCGACGATGTGTTGGCACTGAAGCTCATCTCCACGCGGTCGGCCCCGTCGGCGGCCAGATCCTTGGGCCCTATGCTTATGCCGAACCTGACGTATGGCATTCCTAAAGGCACCAGCCGCTCCACCATCTGACGCTCTATCTCGGCAGCGGCCTGAAGGCGCCGCTCAGACAGCTGTCCGGCCAGAGCCTCACAGCGCTGCGTGCAGACGGCCACCTGTTCCTGCAGGTCGGCCAGCAGGTCGTCGCTGTTCTCTATCTGCGACAGCTGCTGCTGCAACTCGGCCTGCCGCTGCAGCAGTGCAGCCACGCTGTCAGCGTGGTACTTGTGCTGCAGAGAGTATATCATGTCCAATCGGCTGTTCAACCGGTCCAGTTCGGCGGGGTCGAAATGCATATCCTCTGAGCGCGACTCTACGTCGGCAGCCACGTCCTTCATGTCTATGTAGGCTGCATCGATACGCTCGGCCATCTCTGCAGTCCCTTCCATCAGGCCTCCGATGGAGCGCAGCGCCTGCGCAGCCGTGCGCAACTGCTCTACCACGCCCGTACCCTCAGCCGACAGGGCCTGAGCGGCACTGTACAAGGCACCCTTTATATCCTCTGCATGCTCCATGCGCCTCACGTCCTGCTCCAGCTGTTCCTGTTCGCCGTCTGTCAGCCGTGCACGCTCCAGCTCGTCATACTGATACTGCATATAGTCGCTGCTGCTGCGGGCCTCGTCTATCTGGCGCTGCAAGTCTGCCAGCCGCTGCCGCTGCTGCCGCAGGTCGGCAAAGGCCGCCTTGTAACGCGCCAGCAGGTCGGCATTGCGTGCCATGATGTCAACCACCTGCAACTGGAAATCCTGCTGACCGAGCAGCAGGTTCTGGTGCTGCGAGTGTACATCGACCAGCTGGCTGCCAAGCTCCTTGAGCAATGCCAGCGCACAGGGTGTGTCGTTAATGAAGGCACGGCTCTTGCCCGAGGCCATCAGCTCGCGTCGCACTATGCAGTCGTCGGCATCGTAGTCGAGACCGTTGTCAGCAAAGAAGCCCTCCATGCCATAGCCGGCCAGCCGGAAATGGGCCTCGATGACACACTTGGCCGCACCACGCTTTATGCTCCTGGTGTCGGCACGGTTGCCTAACAGCAGTGCTATTGCGCCCAGGATAATGCTCTTGCCCGCACCTGTCTCGCCAGTAACGACGGCGAAGCCAGGTCCCAGCTGTATGTGCAGCTGCGATATGAGGGCATAGTCACGTATGTATAGTTCCGTTATCACTACCTTCGGAATTTAGAATTTAGAGTTTAGAATTAAGAGTTGTCGGCGTTGCCGATTAAGAATTAAGAATTAAGAATTTTCAATCTTCAATCTTCAATTTTCAATCTTCAATCTTAAGCGATTTCCTCTGGCTTTGCAGCAAAGCTGACGGCACCATGCTGTGCCAGCAGCTCGCGAGTACGGAAGCCCCACAGCACGCTTATACATCTCAGGCCGCTGTTCTGAGCCGTCAGCACGTCAACCTCGCTGTCGCCCACATACACAGCCTCGCCCTTGTCAGAGCCGAGCCGTCTGAGCGCCTCGCCCACCATGTCGGGCGCTGGTTTGCGGTGTATGCCGTGCTGCTCGTCCTCGCCCACGGCCACCGTTATCCACTGGCCGAAGAAATGCTGCACCAGCTGCTCGGTGGCCCTGTGCATCTTGTTGCTGACCACGGCCATACGGCAGCCCCGCTCGCTCAGGCGCTGCAGCATGTCAGTGACACCGGGATACGGGCGGGTGTTGTCCTGCGAGTGCAGCATATAGTAGCTGGCAAAGTCAGCATACACCTGCTCTGTCTGTTCCTTGGTGGTCCCGTCGGGTACAGCCCTCTCTATCAGGCGCCTCACACCATTGCCAACCATCTGGCGTATCTCGTCGAGCGTGCGCGTGGCCATGCCGTTCTGCTGCAGGGCATGGTTGGTGGCCAGCATAAGGTCTTGCAGCGTGTCGAGCAGCGTTCCGTCAAGGTCGAAGATGTATGTACGGGGCCTACTGTCCTGTCCTGTAGCTTTTCCCTTCTCGTCTTCACCTTCCGCCTTTTCAATCTTCCCGTTAGGCACAAGCACCACCCGCAAGCCCTGTTCCTGGGCCCAGTTGACCAGCTGCTGCAAGCGCGCAAATGGCGGCTCTGGCATACGCAGGGCCTCGCCTCTCAGCACCAGCACCTCGTTGTCGGCAGGAGCCGTGGTGCCGGTAGAACGGTTGTAGCCGTCCTCCCATCGGATAAAGTCCCCCGTCTTGCGGTTCACCACCACATACTTGTACTCCATAGGCAAGGTCAGCTGGTAGGCATCTACAGACAGCTGCCACAGCCGGCCTTCCACCTGCTCCATACGCAGATAGCTGCCTGTGCGCCATGCGCCCAGGGCGGGATGGCTGCCCAGCAGCCCCAGTGCCTCGCCGGGCTTCAGCGCCGGTGCCTCTACCAGGAAGAGCAGCGTCTGCCTGAACAGCGGCACCTGCTGTTCGGCCTGCGGCTCCACCGGCCCGGCCGTAACCACGCCCGTCAGCTCGTTCTCTTCCAACCAGCAGTCGTTCATCAGATAGTTGCGGTCGGTGGCCAGACGGTAGCTCCTGTCGGCCGCCTCACGACGCAGCTCCGTGCCTCGGTTGTCGGTCACTATATAATAATATGTGCAGCCCTCTATTCGTCGCGAACGACTCGTTGCGGGCTCTATGGTCAGCGTCCACAGCTGGCCGTCGTCGCTGCTCATGGGCATGAACTGAGGTGGGCGACTGCCGTCGCTGTAGCGCCACGTTACCACGGCTGACACGCCCTGCCCCCAGGCGGTGCGATAGCTTATGTTCAGTCTGAGTTTCATATCAGTTTATTGTTCATAGTGCATAGTTCATGGTTACTTGTGAGATGGGGCTGGGCATATCTTGCCCAACATCTTCTCCACGCACAGAGGGTCGTCGAGTGTATATACATTCTTGGCTTCATAATCAGCCGCGGTCATGCCCCACTGCAGCTGCAGCTCTGCTGCCGGTGTGGCCGACATGATGAACGAGCTGAGCACCATCTGCTTGTCTGTGGCAGACGGAGCCAGGCGCCGCTCCAGCTCCTTTATCTTCTTATAGAACTCTATCTTTTCGCTGTTAGGCGATATGCGCAGCAAGCCCTTGGGGTCAACAAAGCTGATGTACTGTACCTGCGGCGTGTCAATCCACAGGATAAAGTCCGGGTAGAAATTGCCCGCCTCAAAAAAACCGATACCAGACTTGCTCTTGTTGCGTAGCAAGTAGAGCGACTTGCCTGCCAGCCACTCCCTGTGTTCTGTATTGTTGACAAAGCTGTGCAGGTAGTCCACAAACGTCCTCTCGCCCTTGTTCAGGCTGACCGGCGTGACCTCTATCTTCAGATTGCTCTGCCTCAGGCTGACCAATGGCACGTACAGGTGCTGGGGCAGGTCGAGCAGCGTCAGGTTGTTGCCGAGCGCCCGCCGCATGTTATAGCTGTCCAAGGCGTGCTGACTGTCAAGCATGGCGGTCATGTCCCTGATAAATCTCTTCAGCTCTTTTCCGTATTGGCCACCTGGGTCTTCCGACAGTCTGAGCCTGTACTCCTTCTCAAAGTTCCCGTCGTCGGCCTCCAGTTCGGCATACTCCAGATAGCGGCTTTCCCATCGCTCACGCTCAAAGCGGTAGAACCGCTCTACATACGCCTTCAGCGCCATCAGACAGAACTCGTTCATGGCCTGCAGCCGCTGCATGGAGTCGATGACTAGCCGTTCCTGAGGTATGACGAAACGATACCAGGCAGTGTCTGCCAGTATCCACTTCAGGTTACGCTCGTCTATGCTAAGATTGTAGTACGCCTTCAGGTTCTTGTAGTCTATCAGCTCGTCGTATATGTAGTGCAGGTCCAGCATGTCCAGCACCTCTGCGGGCAACTCGACCTCCGTAGGCTGTGTGCCTATGGCGGTATGTTCAGTCCTGTCTATGGTCAGCACCTTGCTGCGGCAGTCTATGCAGACCCTGTTCTTCTGTAGATAGGCTCCGAACTTGTCGTCGGGCTTGCAGAGCAGCAGCCTGTGAGCATCGCGCCTGAAGTCCTTTTCACCACGCACGCGTATCACCCTGAGTCGCCTCTCCTTGGCTTCCTCGTAGCGGCTTATCACCGGCAGCACGACGCCAGTCAGGCCCTCATGGCCCGACACGCCCTCCAGTTCAAGGAATTTCCTGAACTCGGCCATGTAGTCGGCCTTGATGCCGAAGATGGTCAGCGTCTCCAACTTGTCTATGTGCGCCACGCTTGGGGCATGAACGCTGCCGCCCAGCTTGCTGCTACGCTTCAGCAGCCCCATGTAGCCCTTCAGTCTGACGCCGCGGCCGAACATCTGTATGGCCTGCGAGCCACGGCCCTTGGCAAAGTTGACGAGCCCTATGGTTGACACACGCCATGAGTTCCAGCCCTCGGTGAACTTGCGCGAGCCTATCAGCACGTTGACACGGTGCTTCGGGTTGCGGCGGTTGATCTCGGCAAACAGCGATGTGCCCTGCACAGGGTCTCTGCCCGCCACTATCTCCCTGCCCCTCAACAGCTCCATCAGCCTGGCTGGGTCGCCAATGCTAACAACGCCGAAGTAACCACCATCCTCGCCCACCCTGAGCGCTATCTCACCATGCTGCGTCAGGTGGACGGCATGCAGCCGCGGCGCCTCGGCAAAGGTGGCGGCATTGAACACCAGGCGCAGCATGTCGTCGAACACCCGGCCCACGTCCGGTTGTCCGTGTGCCATTTCGCGCAGTGGGGTGAAATCGTGCGCAAAGAGGTCATCGTTGTCTTCGTTCAGCAGTCCCGTCTGCCCGTCCAGCACCAGTTGCAGGCGTCGGAGGCTCTGCCGCCGGTCGCGCACGAACTGCTCTATGAACACCAGCACGTCCTCGACGTCCGTCAGATCCTTCTTCTCCGTCTTCTCCGTCACACGGTTTCCCACAAACACCATCAGCGGGTCCTCTATGTTGAACGGCGCTATCTGCCTGCGGTACTCGCAGAAGCACCGCTTCTGCTGGTAGAACGACAGCAGGCAGCCCGTCAGATATACGGCGCGCAGCTCTCGGTCGTCGGTTGTCAGGTTGAAGATACGACTGTCCTTGCCATAGCCGTCGGCATAGAAATACTTGTACGAATAGTCCATGATGATGGCCTTGCAGTAGTCGTCGGCCAGGTCACGGTCTTTCGCTGCCGTGGCATTCACGTTGAGCGCCTGCTTGAATGTGGCAGAATACTCAAAGGTGAAGCCGTCTTCCGCCATCCGCCTGCGATAGCTGAGCCACACCTTGCCGTCGCCCGAGAGTCCGCGGTGCCCCTCATCCACAAGCAGCAGGTTGTTCTTCTCGAAGCTGTCAACACTGACCAGCTTGTCCTTCGTTTCCTCGTCCAGCTTGTTGATGTCAATGATGCACACATCGCCCTGCTGCCGACTGTCCTTCTGGAAGATGTACGACGTGATGCCCGACAGTGCCAGCTCCTCCGCGTGCTGGCGCGACATGCCCTCGTTGGGTGTCAGCAGCAGCACCTTGTTTATGCCCACGCGCCTGTCTGACCTTTGTGCGCGGCGCATGTAGTGCAGGTATTGCAGCAGGTTGACGTGCAGCAGCAGCGTCTTGCCGCTGCCCGTTGCGCTCATGAAGGCCAGCTTGTTCAGCCTCTTGGCGTCGTAGGGCGTGCTGAAGCTTATGCGTCCCCTCGACTGGTCGCACAGCAAGTCCATGTACAGATTCAGGTCACGGCATAGCCCTTCGCTGTCGCTGAAGTATCGGTCCAGGTACCTCTCTGTTAGCAACAACGCTATGTACTGGAAGTATTTCCACGTCAGTCCGCCTCGGTTCCTTCCTATCTGCCGCGTATGCCTCACTATGTTGCTGTCATACTCCCTCAGCTTGTCGGGCGATATGCGGCAGTCGCGCAGCAGCAACAGGTGATCCAGGAAGCGGGTATGGTCGGTTGTGGTGTCCATGCCCTCCTCCTCTGGCCTGTTCAGCGTCTCGCCCAGCAGCCGCCAGTCATGTATGCCCATCTCGTCGAGGCAGTACCTGAACAGCACCAGCTTGTCGTCGAAGCTGACCTCTTGTCTTTTCTTCTTTGCCATGCCTCAGTCTTCTGCAAACATTAGCTTTTTGAACTCTCTCTCCGTCCGCACCACCTGCCAGTGTTCTGTGTCGGGTCGCAGGTTTTCAATGTTCGAGTCGCCGTTGACGTATATGATGTCGTAGTCGCGTCGCTGCGCGTTCTTGCGGTATCGGGCGAAGTAGGCGTCGAGTGCAGCGTTTGAGGCCAGCAGGTCGTCGGTTATGTTTCGCCATATCACCAGCGCCCGACGGCCGTCGCGCAGTGTGCCCTCTATCTGCCGGAACTGGTACGTCCCATCGGTGTCGGCCACCAGGTCCACGGCTCCCTCGTAGGCAGGCTGTTGCGCCTCGGCTGAACGGTAGCGCGTCATGGCCCCATAGCTGACAACGGTCAAGCCTATCAGGTAGTTGAACGTCTCGCACACATCCACCTTGTGCCCTTTGGTCTCGTTCAGCGCTGTTATCTGCATCTCGTAGTCGAACGGAGTCGTGAAGGCCTGCTGCTTTAACAGCGAGTCGCGAGCCTCCATGTCGAGCATGTACCGCAGCATGTAGTCGTCGCCAAAGAGGCTCTGCATGTTCGCGTTGGGCTGCTCTGGCCGTTCGATGTTGTTGAGCGAGTCCTCGTATTGCTCCAGACGTATGTACTTGAATATATGACTGTATCCACGATTGCGGGTCTGCGGCTTACCGTCACGCCAGTCGGGGGAGTAAATTCTTTTGCAGATGCGCGGCTTTATCAGTGTGTCGAAATAAAGCTCCTGGTCAACAAGAATGTATTTCCTGTTGCCGCTGTCCTCAAGGTTTTGCTCAATCACGGCATCGGCTGTTGTCCCGGAGCCGGCAAAGAAGTCCATGATGGTATCGTCCTTGCCCGTGATGGCATTCAGGAAGTATTGTATCAGCTGCTTCGGCTTGACTGTGTCAAACCCATGTCCGGGTATATACTGCGACAGTTCCGCCTTCCCGCTTTCTGCTGTTCCGGAAATCTCTTCCGGAATAAAAGTCCAGAATGGTATGTTCTGTTCACCTTCATCTCCTTCATAAATCTTCTGGTACGGCTCGCCGTCCTCGTTGAACGCAAGGCGGTGGGAATCATACAGAGCCTGTATCTCACTTTGCCCTGCTTTCCACCGCTTTTCTGCCGGCGGCGTGTAGCCCGCGATGGGGAAGCGCAAGGTTTCTCTCTTGTATCGTCCGAGATTGGAGGTCAGTATCGTGGTGGTTCGATACTTTCCAAACTTGTCTGCCTTATTGTACTTGCGCTCCAAGCCTGACGTGATAGGCTGAAAGCTTTGCCCCATGTCGTTGAATCCCATGTAGATAAACTCTGCAACAATCTGGGGCCTGAGTCGGGCTTCGCCCGTGTTTGTCGGCTTTGCCCTTGATTTCCACACGAAGGGGACAACTGTTTCAAAGCCTTGCCCATTATAGAGAAGCCGTAATTCGCCCTCCCTGTCTTCACCAATACTACACAACAGGTTGGAAGAGTCGGCCAGGAAAGATTTTCCCAGGGAAAGCCTCTCGTCCATCATTGCAGTCCAGCTGCTGACCTTGTAGTTGTCCTTATACGGGAAGCCATCCCCATTGATGTTGTATGGTGGGTCTATGTAGATACATCGCACCTTGCCTGCATACTTGCTGTCAAGCAGCCGCAATGCCTGGCTGTTCTCGCTGCTTACCAGCAGTCCGCCCGTCTGCTCGTCCAGTCTGTCTATATCGCCTATCAGCCTCTGCTTGAACTCTTCTGCAAAGTGCCTCGTATCTAATATCAGGTTCTGGTTTTGTTCCAGAAACAATACAGAGGGCTCTTCTGCAAAGGGCTCCGGATGCTCTATGTCGGGCTGCAGCTCGTGTATGGCGTACATCTGCTTCCACTCGTCCACCTGAGCCTTGTTCTTGCAGATTTCATCGTAATACTGACGCGGCACCCTGTCGAGCGTCAGGCACCAGTTGGTCTCAACCACAAACTTCCGCTTCAGCCACAGGCGTTTCTGGAAGTCCTCTATCTGGGCAAGGAAAGCGATGATGTCAGTGCCCACCCGCTTGATGGCGCGCACCTTGGATAGGTAGATGTTTGGCTGCACCTCAGACGCAGTGTCCAGGTCGTCCAGATGCATTACCTCGTTCTTGATGAAAAAATCAAGTTCGCGGCTCAGGAAGCGGCCCAGGTCCTTGTGAATGAAATAGTCGAACGTGTTCTTGGCCACGTATGCCTCAAGGTGCCTCTTTATCACGCTCAGCTGCTTGTCGGCCTTAGCCTCAGGATTTGCGACACGCAGCAGGGCCACGCGGAGCTGTACATCGGGCTGGGTGTTTATCCACCCTACTATGGCCTCCAGGTTCGCCACGTCGCCCTTCGCGCTGGCATCCTCTGGCACGTCGTAGAGGAAACGTATGCTGACGTCTTTGCCCTCCACCTCAAAGGTGTGTACACCAGGGTACAGCTCTTCGTTCTCGGTGAAGAGCATGAACTGGCGCTTCTTGTTCTGCGCCTCCTTGTTGTTGTTCTGCTCGGTGGTGGCATTGACCAGACGGAAATGGACGGAGTAGCCATCGGCCACGAAGGTGTAGTCGCGGAAGTTCTCTGCGGTCTTGATGTAGTACTGGTCTTGGTTGGCCCAGTAGAGCTTCACCTCCTCGCCCTCGTATGGTATGGCATAGACGCCCTCCTTATAGCGGCGCTTCGAAATAAAGTCGCCCTCATCGTAGTAGCGGCTGAAGAACGTGTATAGTGCACTATAGACATCGCTCTCCAGAGCTGCCAAGTCGTAGCCCATCTGCAGCTGCTGCTTCAGCTGCCTGTACTTGGCCACACTCGGGTTCGAGGCCGGCAGGGTGTCGATGTCTATGTCGGCAAACATTTCCTCTATCTCAGACATTTGCCGACGCATGTCGTCGTGGTCGCCGGAGGCGAAGGGCTTCAGCATTTCCGTTATCCTCTGCGGCAGACGGGTGGTGAAGAAGCGCTCTATCTCGTCGCGCCTGTAGTTCAGAATACGATATATGCCGAAGTCAAGGTCTGCCTTGTCTATCTCGAACATCTGCCTCAGCAGACTGATGAAACGCTCTTGTCGCTCGTTCATTTTTCTATGGTAGTATGATTGACAGCTGCAAAGTTAGTGCTTTTTTTGCACACCGACGAATTATCGGGCATAATCTTCGTCAAATTTTCAGTTTTCTGTCTGACTACAGCAGCCCTTGTTCTTGTTTCCTTGCCATTGCTTTTCAGTCCTTCAGACAACCGATGGGCACAACCAGCACGCCGTCCTTACGCTGAAAGGCGTATTCGCCACCAGTCAACACCATCAGGAACGATGGGCTCCCCATTCTCTCCTCGTCCACCTTCTTCGCCAGTTCTCTCAGGTGGGTAGCTGCCTCCTCTGTCTGTTTGTTGCCCAGTTTCACTTCCACTGCAGCCCAGCGGCCATCGTTAAGAGCTACTATCGTGTAGATGTCTTTCCGCACCACTTAGGACCTGTAACCAACACGGCTCCCGAGTGCCTAAGCTTCTTAGCCAGCAAGGTGTCCGCAATTCGCGGCAGATAGTTATTGACTTTCATATTGCTTGTAATCAGGTTGTTCAGGGTGCAAAGCTACAACAATTTTGCAATTTGGCCAAAAAAAATTTTATGTTTTGGCCAAAAATTATTTTACAATTTGGCCAGAAATTATTTTACGTTTTGGCCAGTACCAGCGCCAGGTTGCTGTCCATTCACTCTTCGGCTAACATACGCTTATTGGACTTACGGGAATAATGCAGATTAGAAAACTTTAACACAACTATCCACCTGCAGAATCGAGTATTTTCGAGCAAAGAACAAATGCCAAGAAAAACGCGATTCTGGAGCATGCTATCTATAACGCTGCACAACAGGCTGTTAGCAAAACGACGGCCTATTTGCTTCGAAAATTAGGCCCCGCTACACCGCAACGGAGGCCCCGTTACGCGGCAACTGAGGCCCCGCTACACCATAACGGAGGCCCCATTACGATGTAGCGGGGGCACAGTTGTGAAGGCGCGGAAACACTGTTGTCGCACACAGGAGCAACAAGCCATTGGACTGTGGCACAAATTTCCACAACCAGCTGGTCATATCCTCCCTAAAAGTGCAGAAAACTCATGCTGTTCCAGGGGCGCATTGTTCCTAAGGAATCATGGAATTTAGGATTTATCCCAATGCGTTTTTCCGTGCCTATAGACCCATCTGGGTTCAAAAAAATTGCCAACTGTGCCACAGCCTCGAAAAAATTGCGTACATTTGCAGCCCGAAACCGAACGTACCCGCCCCTGCGGGACATACACAAGACCGTTAGAAACATGAATAGAATACACCTGTCGGTGCCGCGTCTGCTATGCCTGTGGCTGCTGTTGCTGCTGGCCTGTGGGCTGCAGGCCGCCACACCTTTCGACAGCGAGACTGGGCCGAAGCGCGAGACACGCGCCGTGTGGCTCACCACCATAAAGGGGCTGGACTGGCCGCGCAGCCACCAGCCCGAAGCCCAGCGCCGCCAGCT
>FLNV01000029.1_pt1 | contig 18776 bp, 16 predicted proteins | sample 1140351 | NCBI WGS metagenome assembly FLNV01 (sample SAMEA3878207, study PRJEB12797) | bioreactor metagenome | biome: Moose rumen | place: Sweden | collected 2011-10 | reverse complement strand
CTTTATGAAAAATATTTTATAAAAATATAAAAGGGGTCGAATTTCACCCATTATGATTTTAATAATTAATATAGATTATGATTAAATCGCTAAAAAAAATTAATGTGCAATGAAAATGAGTCTGATTAAAAAAAATCTGAAATGAAGATTTTTTGTGTTTAAGTGATATGGCTTCCACAATTTGAAAAGAAGATAGTATAAAAAATTGGATGAGAAACAAAGATACTATTGAATTTCTATGAACATGGGAAATGTTGCATAATCCAGATTTTAATGAAAATTGATTCAATGAATTATGGGCTCAAGCATGAACAAACAGATTTTTAATGTCTCCTCAAAAGCGAAAAGAATACACAAATGCTATAGGAATACAGTCAACACCATGAAAATGATGATGAACATATGCTCATGTTGATATTGCATTAGAATTTGCGGCACACTTGAATCCAGCTTTTAAATTATATATTATAAAAGATTATCAAAGATTAAAAAAAGAAGAACAATATAAAATAGAAACAAATCGAGATTTTAAAAGATGACTCACAAAGGTAAATTACTTATTTATGACAGATTCCATCAAAAGTAATTTAATACCAAAGGATATAAGAATTTCAAAGATTTCACATATATACGCCGAAGAAGCAGATTTAGTAAATGTAGCATTGTTTAATATGACCGCTCAAGAGCGAAAAAATCAAAACAAACAAAAAGCAAAAGAATGATATAATATGAGAGATTTTGCTACGCCAGAACAATTAGTTGTGCTAACAAATTTAGAATTCAAAAACAGTGAACTTATCAAAGAATGACTCCCACAAGAGGAAAGATTGATTATATTAAATGATTTAGCAATTCAACAAATGAATAGACTAACAAAAAAAGATAAAAACAATTTAATAAATAAAGATTGATTAGAACTAAAATAGAAAAACCTTCCTTCGGGGAGGTTTTTTATTGCTCGGAAGTTGACCCCGGGGTTGTTGATGTTGATGGAAGAACCCCGGGGTCTGACCTCTCGAGGCAGCCATGGGCTGTTTTTTTTGTTGCTCGGATCTCCACCCGGGTGAGTCGACCATCAGCAGATCGGATCTGATTTTTTTGATTTGTTCGAGGTCGGTGGTCCACCCGGGTGGAGGTAGCTATTGTGATTTTTTCTTGAAAAGAATTTCTGATTGATTATAATTGCACACAGTTTATATTATTTAACATAATGCCTATGTTTAAAAATTATATAAATTCTCTATTAGATCAAACCATATATTATAAAGATGAAGACTGAGCTATTATCGCTGAGATTCCAAGCAAACCTGGATATTTTACACAATGAGAAAATTTTGAGGAGGCAAGAGAAAATATGATAGATTTAATAGAAACACTCATGATTGAAGATATAAAGGCATGAAAAATTGATTTGGTAAAGGATTTTAGTATGAATAAAGAAGTAGAACATGCCTAAAATTACACCTATTAACGCGAGAGAATTAGTATCAAAATTAAAGAAACTTGGATTTGAGTGACCTTATCCTGGATGAAGACATATGTTTATGATTAAAGATTGATATAGAGTTCCATTCCCAAATCATTGATGAAAAGATATTTCTAGATGAGTAGTAAATTGTATAATAGAATATATTTGAATTTCAGTAGACGAACGAAATAAATTGTAGAAAAAGGGCGACCTCGAAGTTGTTCTTTTTTTTGTTGCTCGGAGGTGGCTGATATATTTTTCTTGAAAGAAGATTTTGGCATACTCCATTTTTGTTAAGAGAAGTATTTCTTCCTTGGCTTTTTTATAATTAAACTTGGTAAATAAAAGATTGTGGATGAATTTATTAAACACAGAAGTAACTTTTTCTTTTTCTATTGAATTTGTCAATAAAATATTTACACAATACATATTGTTTTTAGTTATTTTTTACTTTACCAAAATGACAAAAGTGACAAAAGGATTTAGTTTTGTGAAAAATGTTTGGCTTTGGATAGCTATTGCTATCGTTTTAGTTGCATGATCTTGGGTTGTTTTCTTGTGAAATGCAAGATATTCAGAAGAATTTACAAGTGGAGTCACCATTTCTATGAAATGAGAATATTCAGACACCCAAAACAAGGAAGATATAGAGACGTTTTTAAAAGAAAATGGTTATGAAGATATTCGTGTATATTTGGATTACCAAGATGATGTTACTACTATGAGAATCCAAACGAGAATGGATGATGACACACAAGTTTCTGAATTGTCTCAGACGTTCAAACAATATTTGGAGGATCAAAAAATCATAGAGAATGAAGACGATATTACAGAACAAAAAATTACATGACCAAGCGTATGATCTTATATGAAAAAGACTACAGTTAGAGCATTGATAATTGGTCTCATTTTTATAGTAATATATTTGTTGATATCATTTGCGACTATCAGAAATTATATATCACCAGCCAATCTTGGGTTAATAGTATTAATCACGATGGTCTTTGATATTTCATTACCTTTGTGAGCTTATGGAATATGGATGGCTTTGAGTGAAACTATACAAGTTGATACTATTTTCATCATTGCATTACTTACTATCATGTGATATTGTATCAATGATACTATCGTAATATTTGATAGAATTAGAGAAAATCTAACTATGAAAAAATCATCAAAAGATTTAGTTTATTGAGAAGTTTTTGAAAAAAGTATTAGAGATTCATTAAACAGATCTATTGCAACATCAATATCCACATTGTTGGTTGTGATTGCTATGTTTATATTTGGTACATGAGTAATAAAAACATTCTCATTCACAATATGAATTTGAGTAATGTTTGGTACATTTGCATCTATATTCTTAGCAGCACCAATAGCATATTTACTATCATGAAAATACAGCAAAGAAAAAGGAAAGTTTTAAATAATTTTATTTTATAAATTTAAGTCGGCAGTCGTCAGTCAGCAGTCATCAGTTATTGTTCTGTAGACTGTCGACTGTTGACTGCCGACTTTTTAATAAACTTGTTTATAGAAAATATATGAAACCAAATCGATATGAAGATAAATACTTTTATTACTTTCGAAAACCGTGTGGAATTCCCAGTACATACGGTAAAGAAAAATGTTTTCTCGATTGTTTAATTGAATCTGATGATAAAGACATTCAAGCGATAGTTGAATCGCAAAAAGAATACTTTTGAGAACAAGACGAATATGGGTTGATAAATAGATTGGACAATGACACAACATGACTACTTTATTTGGCAAAAACTCCACTATTCAAAGATATATTTAAACAAGCACAAAAAGATTGAAAAATAGAGAAATATTATATAGCAGATGTCTATTGAAAATTTTCAGGAAATGAAAAAACAATCTCATATCCGATAACTCATCATAAATTTTCTCCAGATCGTATGGTTGTAATTTTGGACACGAAACAGACTGGTGCTTTAGACAACAAAATAGACACAAAAAGAATACAAGATGCGACAACACATATCCAAGTTTTATATTACGATGAAGTTTTGAATCAAACGACATTACTTGTGACAATCTCAAAATGAATTAGACATCAAATTCGTGCACATTTGTCCAGCATTTGATTTCCAATTGTATGAGAGAAAATCTATATCAAAACACCGTCAAAGGAAGATCTGCATTTATATTCCATCTGAATGAAAATTAATTGATAATTAATAACGTAAGGTTGTTTGAGTTTATGCCAGAATTTATCAAGTGATAAAATTTTTATAATTTTTAGTTGCTTATCCATAATTCTTGATTAAATGGTATATTTTCGTTATTTCGAGCGAGGTGAAATGGAGAGAAAAAAACCTATTTCCAAACTTCTTGGATTTCTCCCGTTGTACAGCAAACTACATAAAGTCGAAATGACAAAATTATTTCATTCTAAAAAACACAATTCGTAAAATATATTTTAGTCGCTTGAATAATTATCAAAATATCATTGAATGAATACTACAGGTGTTCATTTGTCTCCAGATCCAGATGTCAAATCACAAAGTGATCAGATCAAATCTGTGTATCTTCTCGGAGTTGTTCATTGTGTCTCTATTTTTCATTTCAAATCAGCATCTTTAGCTTTTATTTCCTCTCTGATTGCATTGTTTAGATCCTCTCATTTCAAATCAGCAAATTTATTGTCTGAAATATACTTTAATTTTAATTCATTTGGACTTCATTCCAATCATTTTGTGTATGCAGGAGAAACTACAGGATCAGCTAATTCCCAAATTTTTCATACTGGATCTTTGAATGCTCCATCTCCATAAACCATTACTTCAATATTTCTGCCTGTTTTTGCTTTCAATTTATTTTGGATATCTTCTACCAATGTTTGTCCATTTTCTGGGAATAGTTTTACTCTCTCTTCTGTGGATCTATTTGATCCCAAAAGCCCATATTTACTATTGTATCCACTATCTCATATAGGAGCTGTCATAATTTCATCCAATCAAATAACTTTTCATGCTGTATGTGCTTTAAGTATTCCTTTTGTCTCAAACCTAGTGTGAATATCACAAACTAATACATCTGGTACATAATTTAATATAGCAGTCGGATCATTTGCCAATATTATTTCAGCCTCACATCACTCTTTTTGTATTAATTCTTTGTAAAATCTGACCATGTTTACTCATGTGAAAATGTGCTTCCAATCACCGAAATATTCATAATATTCAGCTTCTGAGATGATGTCTGTGTATGGATCGATGTCACTATTTTTCAATTTTTCTTTGTCCATAATATCATTTCATACTTCATCACTAGGGAAGCTAATTTGCAATGTTATTTTATTCATAGCTCTCGCCATAGCAGATAGCAATACCGCAAAACGGTTACGCGAAAGTATAGGAAATAAAACTCAGATATGATCTGTATCAAATTTTGAAACTATGTCTTGAGAAATTTGGTCTACAGTGACATAGTTTCCACTCGCTATTCACACTACAGCTTCCGTGATAGCCACTATATCACGATCTTTAAATTTAAATCATTCAGATTCCTGAGCCTTTAGTAGACTATCGACTACTATATTTGCTAAATCATCTCATTCTTTGATTACAGGTGTCCTGATTCATCTAACTACTGTACCTACACATCTTTCTGTCATGTTTTTTATCATTAACGAATAAAAATTGTATATTTACATATATATTAAATTTTTATAATATTTCAATTATTTCACATAATTTTTCTCAAAAATAGTTTTCTATGGATTTTGCATGGACCATATTTCAAAATCGCATCTCTGTGTTGCTTTGTCCCATATCATTTATGCTTTTTGAAGTTATATTTTGGATATTTTTTGTCCATTTCATTTTCCATAATTCTATCCCTACTGACCTTTGCCAAAATCGAAGCCATGGAAATTTCTTTTATTTTATCATCTCATTTTATCACAGTTTCTACTTTTATTCCTAAATCTTTATCCAATCAAAATTTATTATTCCCATCAATAATTAATTCAATTTCCTCATTATTTTCATTTTGCCATTTTTCAATTTCTTTTTTTGAAATGGGAATCCCTTTCTTGCAATAAAAATCTTCCGGCCTTTGGCCACCTCCTTTAAAAAGGAGGACAATTCTTCCTATTCCTCTCTTAATTGCTAAATTCAAAGCTTTTGTCATACCGAGTTTGTCTATTTCTGTATTTGTTACACTTCAAATTGCAAATATAATCTTTCCATCTTTTTGTAGGTTTTCAATGTGTGAAAATAGTTCTTCTCTCTGCTTTTCGTTGAGTTTTTTACTGTCTTTAAATTCATTTTTACTAAAATTCTTCAATGGCAAGACTATCCCTATGTGCATAGGTCATGCAAGTGGTCATCTTCCTGCTTCATCAATATACAATTTCATTGTAATTAAAAATTAATCATTAAGAATTAAAAATATAGGAAATCCCTACATTAATTATTAATTATTCATTATTAATTATTAATTGTTTTGCAAGTTGTTTTACAAAATTCTTCTCAATTCATCCAATGTTGTTTTTCACTCCAACATTTTCAAAATTCAATCCTCCTTTAGACTTAAAAATCAAGTTTCTCTGGCTTTTGAATACAAATCGATTTCACTTCTTCATTCAGAGATTAGTGCTTTGATATCTTCTGTAATTTCAAAAGCTTCAATTATAGCAAATCTTCATTTATATCAGGTTTCGTTACATTCTTTACATCACACAGCACAAGGTAAATTTCCATCAAAATTTATATTCATACTTGGATTTGAATCTTTAATTTTTTTTATAGCTTCTTCAATTTCAGATTTTTCTGCAAAATTTCAAGGCCTCTTTGTAGCACAATGTGGACACAACTGGCGAACTAATCTCTGTGCTATTACCAAATTTAAAGATGGAGCAATCATATATGGTTTCAATCACATATTCAGCAATCTAGATATACTTTCTATTGCAGAATTTGTATGTAATGTAGTAAATACCGCATGTCATGTCAAGGCTGCATTTACACTAATTTCTGCTGTCTCTTTGTCCCTAGTTTCTCAAACCAGTATAATATCAGGATCGTGTCTCAATATAGCTTTTAATCCAGTCTCATAATCATATCATTTGTTATAATTTATCTGAGATTGTTGTATGCCATCCAATTCATATTCGATAGGATCTTCAAGAGTGATTATCTTTTTTTTACCATTATTTAAGTAATTTAAAATTGAGTATAATGTGGTAGTTTTTCAAGATCCAGTTGGTCAAGTAAAGATGGTGATTCACGTATTTTTTTCTACTCATCTTTTCAAAATCTCGTAATTTCTTCCACTAAATCAAATTCATTCAAAAGTAGATATTCACCTTGTGGCATCCAAAAACCTGATTACAGTACTTTCTTCTTGTAATCAAGGCATAAAACTGACTCTGGCATCAACTTTTTTTGTGTTTCATTGTATGTCTACAGCTTGAAATGAAAATCTTCCATCTTGAGGGATATAATCAATATTCATTTTCACTCCAGCTATAAACTTAATTTTTTGCAAATATTTTTTGAAATCATCATGAGTAAATTTTAATATTTCTTGCAATACTCAATCAATTCTCAATCTCATCAAAATTCAGTCTTCTTGTGCTTGAAAGTGTAAATCTGATGCTCATGTTTGAAAAGATAGTCTAACCATATCCATGATAAAATCTCAAGTATCCATTGTGCCTCTCTTTTCAAAAACTTGTTTAATAGTTCAGATAGCATAATTTCCACTCGCAATTCTTTCTTGTTCTGCGGCGGCAGCTTTTTGTCTTTCTAGTTCTTCGTACTGATCGTACCATTTCATAGCTTCATCAAATCACTCTTTTGATGTATAATAAACTTGTGTTGACAGTCATTTCGCTTTTATTTTTTCCAAAATATTGTTTAAATCATCTGTTTTATTATTGGTTGTAATTAAATACAAAACATTTCATTCTTTATCAAAAACTATGCATTCTGCTGCAATACATATATCTTTGCTCAAAATTTTGATTTCATCAAAATTTGGCTTTATAGCTTGTATGTCTTCTATCTCTAATATCGCTTTATCGAGTCTTTGCATAATACACACATAATATAAATATATATAATTTTAATCAAAAATTTTTATTTTGCAAAATTTTGGGGACTTTTTTTATTTAATGTTTGATTTATGAATAAATTTCAATATAAGTATAATTCATGCAATCTTTAGTTACATGAAAGTTTTATTACATAAAAAGTCTTAATGTTAGAACGAATAAAAAGAATTTTTGGTTTAGATTACACAGAACAAGAAGTTGCAAAACTTAGAGTGGTTGTGAGAGACATAAATCATTTTTATGATGATTTTGATAAATTGTCAGATGATGAAATAAAGGCAAAGACAGAAGAATTCAAAGACAGAGTGCAAAATAAATGAGAAAGTTTGGATGATATTTTGCCAGAAGCATTTGCAGTAGTAAAGCAAGCTTGTAAGAGAATGTGTGGAAATACATACGATGTGAAATGAGAAAAAATGACTTGGGATATGATTCCATATGATGTTCAGCTAATTTGATGAATTATATTGCATCAAGGAAAAATCGCAGAAATGAAAACGTGAGAATGAAAAACATTGGTAGCAACATTGCCTGTTTATCTAAATGCTTTGGAGTGAAAATGAGTACATGTAGTCACAGTAAATGATTACTTGGCTTCTCGTGATGCTGCATGGATGTGAAATCTTTACAATCGGTTGGGATTAAGTGTTTGATGTGTGGTAAAGTGAGTTCCTATCCAAAATAGGAAAGATGAATATGCAAAGGATATTACATATGTAGAAAATAGTGAATTATGATTTGATTACTTGAGAGATAATTTGGTAAAATCTATGAGACAGAGAGTTTTGACTCGAAGACCTTTAAACTTTGCTATTATCGATGAGATAGATTCTATCTTGATTGATGAAGCTAGGACACCTTTAATTATTTCCGAAGCAAGAGAGGAGCCAACCGAAAAATATCAATATTATGCAAAGATAGTTCAAACACTCAGACCATGTTCATGAAAGAAAAAAGTAAGTAAATGATTGCTCTATGAACTTATGAATGATGAAGAAAAATGAAGTAATGTAGAAGATGGAGATTATTATATCGATGAAAAGACAAAGACAGTAGCTTTGAGTGGACAGTGAATCAAAAAGTTGGAAGAAATGCTTGGAGTGGAAAATCTGTACAAAGATTTTGGTTTTGATGAAATTCATCATATAGAAAATGCTCTCAGAGCAAAAGCTGTATACGAAAAAGACAAAGAATATATTGTGAAAGATTGAGAAGTTTTGATTGTAGATGAGCATACAGGTAGGACGATGCCGTGAAGGAGATTTAGTGAGTGATTGCATCAAGCTATTGAAGCCAAGGAATGAGTAGAAATCAAGAGAGAATCTCAGACAATGGCTACTATCACATATCAAAATTTCTTCAAACAATTCAAAAAAATGTGATGAATGACAGGTACTGCTGTCACAGAGTGAGAAGAGTTTAATGCAATATATGATTTGGATGTATTGGAAGTACCAACAAACAAAGAAGTAATTAGATTGGATCAACAAGATAAAGTATATTTCAACCAAAATGCAAAATGGAAGTCAGTGAGAGAAACTGTAAAATTTTATCATGAGATTGGACAGCCAATTTTGATTGGTACTGCAAACATTGCCACATCTGAATATTTGAGTAAGCTTTTGGAAAAAGATGGAATCAATCACTATGTATTAAATGCAAAATTCCACGAACAAGAAGCTCATATCGTTAGTAATTGATGAAAATACAAATCAGTAATCGTTTCTACTAATATGGCTTGAAGATGAACTGACATCAAATTGGAAAAATGATTAAATGATAAATTGGGAGATAACTATATAAATCGAGTAATTAGAAATATCAAAAATTGGAATATAAAATTAGATGTTTACTCTTCAAAAGAGTTTGAATTGACTGTAGAAGCTATCAAAAGAGTTACTTGAATCACAGATGAAGATATCAAACAAGCAGAATTAAATGTAATCAAAACAGACAAATTCAATTTGGTAATTAAATTTAATTCAAAGAAAAAAAACAAAACAGACATTTTTGCAAAGTTCTATTTCAGTAACACAGAATGATTAAATGTTCCTACAATAGAAAAGGATTTGCAGTATTGATTATTTGTGATAGGTACAGAAAAACACGAATCAAGGAGAATAGATAATCAGCTTAGATGAAGATCTGGAAGGCAATGAGACCCATGAAAGTCAGTATTCTATGTTGCATTGGATGATTTGATTATGAGGAAGATGTGATGAGAAAAAATCATGGGAATCGCAACAATGTTATTGTCAAAAGATGATTTAGAGAGTCTCGAATTAACCCAGAAACAATTTACAAGTTCAATTGAGAGAGCTCAAAAACAAATAGAAGCACGAAACTTCAGTACTAGAAAACACTTATTTGATTACGATAGTGTAATAGACAAACAGAGACATCAAATCTATGCAAAAAGAGATGAGATAATCGAAAGTGAATTAGATGAAGAAAAGAAAATTAAATTTGTAGAAGACACAAAGCATGATCTCAAAAATATTGTTTCAATGCTTTTGAGTGTAAAGATAGAAGAAGCCAAAAATTTAAAACAAAATGCTTTAGAATTTTTGGAGACATTCACAAAAGAATTTAATCTAAAACTCAGTGAAGAGACAGCAAATAAACGACAAGATTTAGGATTAAATGATTTAGAAGAAGAACTAAACAAGACATTACTTGAACGTTTAGAATCAGGATTTGAAAAATTAGATACAAATAGATTGTATGATGTGTTTAGAGATGTTTTGTTGTTCCATCTAGACAAACTTCGAGTGGCTCATATCGATGAGATGCAATATTTGAGAGACAAAGTTTGATTTATGGGATATGCACAGCAGGATCCATTGATAGTGTACAAGAAAGAGTCTTTTGAGAAATTTCAGACACTTATTTACACCTACAAGGTAAATACTACATCTTACATTCTAAACCTTGATTTTGATGCAATTAAGCAACAAGACGAAGCCGTAAAACTTATCATAGAAAAGCAAAAAGCTGGAGACAAAGAATTCCTCCAAAAATTATCAAAAGTAAGTGGAAATTTGTGAGAGATGATAAAAGTAGTCCAAGCAGAACAAGCTAAACAGCAAAAAGCACAGCCAGTAGACAAGAGAGAGATGATTTTTGAAGATGAAGATTGATTTGAAATATTTGAAGTAGATGGGGATAAGAAAGATTCCCAAAATGTTCCCCTTGATAAAGGGGATACCGGCGAAGCCGGAGGGGATTTTTTACAACCAGTCCCAGCAAATGTAAAAATTAGGCCAAATGATAAAGTGACAGTAAAGTATGAAGATGGAAGGATAGAATACGAAGTAAAGTACAAAAAAGTGAAAGATGATGTTGAAGCCAAAAAATGCACAGTAGTCAGAATTCACAATGATTAAAAAACCCGCTTTATGCGGTTTTTTTTAATATAGGAAATTTAACTATTCGTATTAACTATCCAATGATTTATATATTTCATCAATTTCTGTTCACTTAAATATTTTAGATAGCTTGGAAAGTGTCCTTTTAATTATTTGTCTAATACGTTCACGACTAAATTCCATATCAAATCAGATCTCTTCATAGGATTTTGCTCTATCTTTTCATATTCAGAAATATGAAGTAATTATATCATATTCAAATGGTTTTAAATTTGCTTTTAGTGTCTTTAAAATAGTCTCTCTTTGGTTGCTTTTTTGTAAATCAAAATCTGGGGATTTTATATCGTGATTTGGAATAATATCTACCAAGGGGCTATCTTCAGTATATCACGTATCATCAAGCGATTTTAATGTAGAAAGAGGACTTGCTTCAAAATAACTAATAACATCTTTTTCTTCCAATCACAGTCCTTCCATTATCTCATTTTTAGATGGTAGACGCGTATTTTTTTGTTGAAATTCTATTTCAAATTTTTGTATTTTTTTACGGATACTTTCCCAATTTAGAGGGCGGACAATGGTACTATTTTTCGCCAAATATTGTGAAATAGATTGTCTAATTCGCCATACAGCATAAGTGATAAATTTAAATCATTTTGTTACATCAAATCTATTTACAGCTTTAATTAATCAAATATTTCATTCTTCAATAAGCTCCTGTAATAATTTTCATCATTTTGTATACTGTTTGGCTACAGATACCACGAATCTGAGGTTGGCTTTAATTATTTTTTCTTTTGCTTTTTCATCTCATTCTTTGATTTTATAAAAAAGTTCCACTTCTTCATCTGGAGTCAAAGTATTGTATTCTGGACCAGCAATTTCATTTAGATATTTTTTCAATGTATTTTCATCATCACGAGGAGTTATCCTCATACCACGAGTATCAATAGATTTTAGCATCTTTTATAAAAAACTATGATAAAACCGATTATGTTATACATAATACATATTTTATACAAAATGTCAATAAAAAATAAAACAAAATAAACCTATTTTAATTCGTCCTTTATCTTTGCCAATAATTGCAATGCCTGAAGTGGTGTGATATTATTTACATCAAAACTATTGATAATATTTTTTACTTTTTCAAATTTTGGATCTGAAATTTGGACAAATTTATTTGGAGAAAATAGGCTTTGATTACTTACATTTTTTGTATTTTGTGTAGCTGTTTCCTTTAATTCTTCCAAATTTTCTCCAGCTCTTTGGAGTATTATAGTAGGGATTCATGCTATTTGAGCCGCATCTAATCAGTAACTTTTGCTAGCTCATCACTCGACTATCTTTTTCATGAAAATCACTTCCTTTTCGGTCTCATAGACACTCACTGAATAATTTTTCACTCATTCATACATTTTTTCCATTTCAATCAATTCATGATAGTGAGTTGCTATGAGTGTTTTTGCTTTTATTTGAGTGGCTACATATTCCAAAATTGCTTTGGTCAGAGCAAGTCCGTCGTATGTCGAGGTTCATCTTCCAAGCTCATCAAAAATAATGAAACTATCTTTCGTTGCATTGTTCAAAATATTTGCTACTTCGACCATTTCTGTCATGAAAGTAGATTGATTCTTTGCCAACACATCACCACTTCCGACTCTGGCAAAAATTCAGTCAATTATTGGCATTTGGACTTGTGATGCTGGCACATATAGTCCACAATGAGCCATCAAAACAATCAAAGCATTTTGGCGGAGAAATGTAGATTTTCATCACATATTTGGTCATGTCACTACATGCAAAAATCATTTTTCATCATTCATAACCAAGTCATTTGGTATGAATTGATCATTTTTGTCCAAAAATTTTTCTATCACAAGGTGTCTTCCATTTTTGATTTTTAATTCTCAAGAATCTACATATTCAGCTTTTACGAGATTATTTTCGCTCGCAAAGATAGCATGAGAAGTATATAAATCAAACCAAGCTACGACATTTGCAAATTCATAAATCTCATTCGTCAAAGTTGAAATTGTATTTTTTATTTCATCCAAAATTGCAAACTCTTTTTTTGCCAATCATTCTCTAGCAGACAATACTTTTTCTTGCATGGAATCCAAAAACTCGCTTGAATATCTCTGTCATCATTTCAAAGTATTTCTCCTTACTACATTATATTTTTCAGCTGATTGTGCTGCAAGTGCTGTCAAATTTGTCTCAAATGTCTCGATATCTTTATTTGTGATTTCTATAAAATATCATTGATTTACCACAAATTTCAATTTTACATTTGCTACTCAGCTCAATCTTGCCAAATCTTGCTGATATCACAAAATCAATTCGTCACTATGATAAGCAATTTTTCTCAATTCATCGATTTCATTGTCTACTCAATCAGCTATGAAATCTATATCATTTTTGATATATTCATCATTTTTCAATGTTTTCTTCAAATAGCTATACAATTCGTTCAATCTATTACACGAATTTTCTGATAATCAAAGCCTCTTTAATTCATCCAAAAATTTGTTGTTTTCAAAGAATAATCCCAATGTAAATCTAAGTTTTACAAAAAATCATGGCAAAACTTTTTTGTACAAAATATTTGAAACTATTTTTTGTAAATCTAGTGCTCATCCCAATACTGCATGAAAAATTCTGCTCGTTTCGAGATTGTGGATATAATATTCGATATTATTTACTCTCTTTTTTAGTTCAGATTTGTCTTTTGTCGGATTCATCAAAATCGTACGAAGTAACCTTGCTCCAGCATTTGTTTTAGTATTGTCCAAAATTCCAGCTAAACTGTATTTATCATTGTGTTCGTAATTGCTCGAAAATATTTCCAGATTTTTGATAGTAATTTCATCCAATAAGACACGATCTTTCATAGTGTGATGAGAGACACGAATTATATTTTTCAGATTATCTTTTTGAGTATCTTTGATATAGTGCAAAAGTAGTGCAAAAGCTCAAATTCTTCATCATTGCAAAGCTTGTCCAAAGCTCGCCAAAGTCTGAATTTTGCACTGCTCCAAGATATATTTATCTGGATCTACAGGTATATCGTAGATAGAAATCAGACTATTCAAATAATTCTTTATCGATTGTTGCAAAGAGTCTTTTCACTGTAAACCAATGTCCAAAATAATTTCTACTGGGTTCAAGACAGCCAAAAATTTCTCCAAATCTCAAATTGTTTCAAAGCTCTTTGTGTTATATTCTCAAATGGTAAAATCTCACCAAGCAAGGTGATAGTTTTCTCCGCTTCTGTATGGTTCATAAGTGACAGCAGCCATATATGAGAAATTATTTTGATTTTCTTTGATGTATGTTCATGGAGTAATTACAGAGACCACCTCTCTTTCCACCAATTTTCATGGTACAGGATCTGTAATTTGTTCAGCAATGGCGATTTTGTATCCTAGATTCACCATCTTTGTGATATATTTGTCCACGCTATGATAAGGAACTCAGACCATAGGAATTGGATTATCTGAATTTTTATTTTTTGATGTCAAAACTAAGTCTAAAAGCTTACTACACAGCTTTGCATCTTCAAAAAATATCTCATAAAAATCTCCCAAACGAAAAAAAAGTATACAATCATTGTACTGTTTTTTGAAATCAATATATTGCTGCATAGCAGGTGTATAGGTTGTTCACATAACCGAACTTATAAAGTTTAGATCCAAAATATCAATTGATTTTTTTGTTGAAAATAAAGCAAAAAAACCGGCCAAGATTTTTTGGTCGGTCTTAGTCTGACATAATTTCCATTGTCCAAAGAGGTCTCTCTATTTCTCTGCCACAAATGCAGCAGTTGATTGTATAATGACTGTACTCTTTGGGAATTGGGCGTATATTACCACAACATGAACAGTGAATACTACTTTTGTCGTCACACACTCCATCCTTTCTTTGGAAATTAAAGATGATTCCACAGCGATCACAGGTCGCATGGAATTGTTCATTGAGATCAAAAGATCCATGTTTAACTACTTCAATAGACATAGTTTTTGTGTTTTAAGTTTAACAAATCGTTTGTGTTTATTATTTTTATTAATTTGTCCAACACCTTCAAAAACTTGTGGACAAATTTTTTTACAAAAAATATTTTTTATTTAATAAAATTTATTACAAAATTTTTCTCTGAATAGACAAAAATATAATTTTAAAAAATTTTTCAATTAAAAAAAATCAAACGATCTTGCAAAAAATACTAACAACTTTTCCTATTTTAACTCAAGTTTTTGGGGCAACCATAGTGCGCACCAAACAGACCGGTCTTATAACTTACGTGTTTTAATATAGATTTTTTTAATTTTTGGTTCCATTTTTTAAAACATCAAAAAATGAAAAATCATTCAAAAAAATTTTTGGAGTAAAAAATTCACTATTTCATAGAATTTATTCACTATGTCGTATAATTTTTTCACAATTTCATAGAATTTGTGAATTTTTTTGATGATAAAATTTTGTGTGAAAAAATTTGCAAAAAATTTTTTTTCGATTATAATTTCACTAATTCATAGAATTTATGAATTTAAAAATTTACTAAAATAGTGAATTATGATCCATCCGTGAAAAAAAATTATAGAAGAAATTAGAAATAGGAATTGGACACAAAAACAATTTGCGATTTTGGTGTGAAAGAAAAATAGTGAGGTCAATGAATTAATTAAATGAAAAAGAAACATTACAATTCAGTGGGACTATATTCTTTCACAAGTTTTGTGAACTCCTGAAAAATATTGGATCAACATGCAGACAGATTATGATTATGAGCAAATGAAGCTAAAGTTAAAAGAAGAAAAACAAAATAAGCCAGAATTTGAAGTGGTTGCAGACATTCCAAGTAACAATATCCAAGAAGTTTCAGACATACAGGAGAAGAAAGAAAATGTTGGAAGACCACATGAAGAAATCGAAGAAAATAATGAATGAGGTAAAATGTCCTCCTTTGTAAAGGAGGTGGCTCCCGACTTGTCGGGAGACGAAGGATTTAAAATGAATATTTCAACCGATTCTTCAAAATGACAGAGCAAAAATGAAATTTCAGAAGAAGAAAAACAAAACAGAAAAGAGATGAAAAAAGTCTTTATTAATTTCTAAATATTTTTACATCACCTGGGTAGATTTTTACATCACCTGGGTAGATTTTTACATTATGCCAAAATTTACAAAAAAATGACAAAAATCAATTCACAAAATTAGTGAATTTTTTGAGTCCAAAAATTGTCGACATTGTCGAAATTGACACTATATTTTTTGAAAATAACTCAAGTTTTGAACTAATAAATAAATACATTGACAACTTTTGGTTATCGACAAAATTTTTAGTAAATCTGGTGTCTATTTCTAAATTTCTAAATTTATAAATTCACAGAAATAGTGAATTTTTATTAAACAAACAAAAAGATTAAAACAAAAAACCGGAAATTTTTCCGGTTGTGTTTTACTCAAGTTTTACCTTGAATGGTAGGTCTTTTGTCTTGATTATTTTGGTGACAACCTTTCCTTCGAAAATTTGTCCCAAACTTAGCAAAACAGTATCGTCTTTTGTTATTGATGTGATAATACCGTTAGTTTCATTGGCTCTCAGATATTGCAGAGCAAAGTCTGCGTCTGAATATAGACAGTAGTGTCCATCTTCATTGGCTACTAAAAAGTAATGATAGCCGTTTTTTGTAAAGCAATATGAATTCATAGTAATAAGTTTTTTTGTTTTAGATCTGAATTATATTTGTTTTTGATATTATATTTATTTTACAATCATATACAATATAATTAAGAATAAAAAAAATTAAGAATTAATAATTAATAATTAAAAATGTATGAAATTCCTAAATTCTTAATTAAAAAACAAAAACCTCTTGAAACTACAAAAATATTTGATACCATGAAATAAATTTATTTTCTTATTTGTCGATATGTGAAAAATAAATTTAGCAGTGGCTGGAGGTGGTACTTGATGACATGTTTTTCCTGTAAAAAGTATCATAGAACATATAAATAAACACCATGAATACAGCCAAGAAATATCAAGAATAATTCGATTTTGAGAAAAAAATTCATTGGAGAGTGAAATATTCGACAATATGTCGACATCGAATCAGAATTTATTTTTTCAGACGATAGTGTCTGGGAAATTTCGCAGAGAGACACCGTTAAAATCAAAGTTGAAGAACGTTCGCGATGTGTTTAAATTTGCTCGATGAATTTGAAAGTCATTTCACTATCTCAGAAAATATAAAATTGACACAATATTTTGTAAATGATGATATGTAGCGCTACCTGTTGTTATTGCATGAAAAATACTCAAAAAAAAGATAGTGGTCCATGAATCAGATGTCCATTCAGGACTCGTAAACAAAATCGCAGCTAAATTCGCCACAACTGTTTTCACAGGTTTTGACAATGTCTTGCCAAATTCTGTCACAGTTTGACAAATATTGTCAGACGACATCATTTCACACAAAAGTATAAAAAATATCCCTGTTCATGCCAATGTTTGAGAGGAGTTAACATTAGCAGAACAGTTGTTTTATTCTGATCCCCAAAAGACACATTTGCTTGTGATGTGATGATCTCAAGGCTCAAAAAGATTGTACGAAAATCTGATTGATTCCATGACAGAAAATAAAAATATTTACTCAAGCTATGAAATTTTTCTCGTACTTGGAAAAGAAAACCAAGATTTGAAATCAAAGTTTGATTCATTTAAAAATGTACATACTTTTGATTTTGTTTCCCAGCAGGATATGGGGCTACTTTTGAAATTCTGCGATATTTCTCTCACACGTGCGTGAACTACTTCACTCGCAGAACAAAAACTCTATAATTTAAAAATCGTGATGGTACCAATTCCTCGAACCCACGATCAATATGATAATGCTAAATTTTATGTCGAACATTATGACGATATTTTGTTAGATTCCAACGATCAGAATTACAAAGAAAACATGTTGTCCATATTCACAAAATTTCAAAATTTCAAAAAAGAGAAAGTAACAAAGGATATTTTAGCAGAAATTTCAGTAGCAAAGGACAAGATAGTAAAAGCATTGATTGGTTAAAAAAATTTTTTATAAAATTTCAAGTCAATTTTTATTCTTATTTTAGATATCTTCAAGCCTAATTTAAAAACGATTTCAAGTGAAAATTTTTATCAAAAGAGGCTACTTCGTGTCTTTGGACAACTGTTTTTAAAAAACCTGATGATTGGATATAAAAAAACAGCCCATGGCTGCCTCGAGAGGTCAGACCCCGGGGTCAAATTTCCAAGCAACAAAAAAAAAGAGCAACCTTCCGGTAGCCTTTTTTATATATATTTTTTCAATTTTGATGTCTTGAATACAGTTATAACCACTCGATTTCATTCTTCATCCCTCGCATACACAATTGTCAAATACTTACTTCATAACTTTTTGAAACAAAAAACATTTTCAGATTGTTCTTCACTTGAGTCTGGAGATTCGATAATTGAAATTATTTCTCATATTGTTATTCATTTATCTTTTGCCCTCATACGAGCATGATTTGTTAAGATAATACGCATGATTCTATTTTTTCTTGAGACAAAAGAAGCTTTTCTATCAAAGACATATGCTTATTTGCTGACAATATTTCCAATCAAATTATTTCTCATTTTTTATTTTTATCAACAATTAGCCATGGTTTTACAGGTTCTGATATCTCAACATTATCTTTTTTAACAGAAATATAGCAAGCATTTGCATCCTTGTCGTATGATACCTTTTCGAATATATTCATTTTAATATAATTATTTATAAATAGTTACATTATATAATAATGTGCTCTAAAATCAATACTTAGAATCAATCAA
>FLNV01000028.1_pt1 | contig 18831 bp, 20 predicted proteins | sample 1140351 | NCBI WGS metagenome assembly FLNV01 (sample SAMEA3878207, study PRJEB12797) | bioreactor metagenome | biome: Moose rumen | place: Sweden | collected 2011-10 | reverse complement strand
ATATACTCTTGTCACCATTGTGAATTTTTTAATTTATAAATTATCTTGCTACTACCTTTATTACATCTCCACTTTGTCACATCACCATTGGCCTATTCAAAGCTTGGAGCTGTCTGTTTCGTGGTAGCTGTAATTCTCATTTTGGGTTTAATTCTATATAGTCTGCCCTTGTTCAGTCGTTTGTTTGGTTGTCTTCTGTATAGTCCGAGACCAATATACTACCAGCATTATCTTCATCTGCTGTGATACATAGACTATCATACAGAGCACCAAAACTATCTGTTATCTGATCGTTTGGTGTATATCTATCACTCAATTTTGATATTTCTGTTCACAAGTCTATTGGTAGTTCTATCCAGTTTCAATTCATTACAAATGTTGCTATCATCTCATATTTTTTAATAAATAAAGTTTCCTCTGATATTCCATATCTCATTGTTTCTTTGTGTCCAATTCCATCTCTTTTCTTACTTTGCTATTCGCTATTATTGTTAGTTCTTCATTTTTTCTTTTAGTCTCTTCCAGTTCTTTGTTCAGATGATATTTATTGGTGTCTTCTATGTATTGCTTGCTGTTCTCATATATCTTTACTTGTCATCACTCAAATATTAAATTGTCTGATATTTTATAATTCACTATGTATTCCTTATATCTATTCTGTAGCCCCAGTTTTCTTTCCATTGTCTTCATTATGATATTTCATTTATTGCTTACATATACATACATTAGCAAGGTATAAATACTAAATTATAAAATATTGTTGCTGTCGGTGTATCTAATTCTGTTCAATTTCACTCTAATTGATATCGTATATCGTATCAGTTCTCTACATGTACTTTATCAAATAATATCTCATCTGCATTATTTACATATTCATTATGCTCTCATACTGTGAATTTACTTATCACGATATACTCTCCATCTGGTATATCTATAATATTCAATATCACTCATTCATTCCCAGATACAAAACTTTTATCATTGAAAACCATAGGTTGTTTCGTTATCTTTTTTTCAATTTCATCAAGTTTATGTTCAGAGTGGAGAATTACACCACTCATATTCTCAATTGTATTATTTTGGTTTCATATCTTTTTATTTAATTCGTTTATCAAGTCGTATTGTTCTCCATTTTGGTCAGCAAGTTCAGTGATATGGTTCATAGCATTCATATATCATTCCAATAGGTGTTCTTGTTTATCTTTTAGTTTTTCTATCTGCTCTTGCAGGTCTTTTATCACCAATTCTTTTTGCTCCAATATCTTATGAATATCAGATATTTTTTGGTCTACTTGAGCAATTTCTGTGTTGTCATAGTGAATTTTCAGCTCTATCGGTTTTTTGAAAGCATCACTCTCCAATTTCCACACATTTCACTTTTTTACTCATTCTTGTAAGTCCATATACACTTTTGTTACTTCCATATTGTCATTTATTTATAAACGATAGACTTATATTTGTAGGGGGTGCAATTTTGAAATTAATAAAAAAACCCACATTACTGTGGGTTTTTTATGTTAAAATGAATTGGAATTTTATAAGCCATATACTACACCCAATATTTCAACAATATCATATTGAATATTGTCTATCTTATAGCTTATATCATCATACATACGTGCTACATTTGTATCAATATTTCTATTAATATTTCTATTTACACTTTCTATATTCTCTATTGTATTTAGTTTGTTATAAAAAATTCAAGAAAGCACGATAATGATAGCAAGTAATATAAAGAATTGTCGGTTTTTCATTTTTATAAATAAGTAGATAAATAAATACCTACTTATTTTATTTATTCAGATATATTTGTCAATTGTTTCTCCAATTTTTCTATATCTATTCATTTTTTGTATAGATATTGCATAAACTCCTCATCTTGCAAAGTATCCATAATTGCTTGCATTGGCAATAATTCTTCCATTTCTTCTTCAGACTTTCATTTAAATACTCATTTTCAGTTAAGCCTTTGTTTAATTAGGTCTAAACCAACTTCGTATTGAACATCATCAGTCATTTCTCTGAAATCTGGTGCAAACATAAACGCATCCAACTTTAATAATTCCTTAACTCATTTAAGTCATTTATTTAATAGAGCTTTAGGGTTTTTCTCTATCTCTTTTAGCATATTTTTTCAAGTATCGCTTACTTTTGATGGTATACTTTCGAAGAACTTTCTTGTTTTTCTTATCAATAGTCAAGGTCACGAAGAGAGTGGTGTGACCAGTTTATCTTTTACCCAATTTTGAAAGCCCCCGAACCCTTGTTTAGATAGACTTTGTGCCCTATCTTTTACTCCTGCATTTGCTATATCCATTAGGTTTGAATAGTCTAAATACTTTATAGCTGTATTTTCTCACATTTCTGCTGATAGTTTGTTGTGCAATTCGTTTTTAAGTTTACTTCCTAATATTCATTTTAACTCTTGTAATTCATTTGTTATCTCTTTTCATTTATAGAATTTTTGTGGAGTTCTACCTTGTATTCCACTCTTTAATGTTTGAGTATCCATCATTGAGTATTCTGCATATTTAGGGTCAGAAAAACTATTTTTCAAGTCTTCTAATGCATCAGTATATGCGCTTAATTTGTCTGGGTCTCATTTAGCCAAGTCTTTTACATCTATACTATCTATAAGTTCTTGCACATTTACTGTCTGTTTAGAATTTTTTAGAGCTGGGACTATCTCTTGTTCAAAAAGTAATTCTCATTCTGCTTTTGCTTTGTCTCATATATTAGCCTTGTTTAGTCACCATAAATTATAATTTTCAGCTGTTTCTACAGTTTTTCTTGTTGGTGTTTTGGAACTTTCAAATGCTTTATCGTGTCATTCTATAGCTGCTTTCAATTTCTTATTAGCCGTTTCAATTGCTTTTTTATCTCACGCTGCTTCTGCTGCCTTTAATTCTTCTAAAGCTTCTCTTTCCATAGTATCATATGTATCCATCTTTATCTTGTCAACATTGTCTCTCTGAATACTCTTAGCCTCATCTTCTTTTATACTAAACGACCAGTCATAAGGTCTTGCAATTCTATCTACTGCTTCTGTAAGACCCCATAATGTTCAAACACCTCATAGTCAATATGCTCAAACAACTCATAATTGGGATAAAGTATCTGAACTTTTTTCTTCTTCCATTTCTGGTTGTTGCCATCACATATTTATAGCAAAACCTGTAGCATCCATACCAGTGTCCATCATATAGTTATCCAAATTTGCTTTGAAATTTGGTAAGCTATCAGAGAGAGTGTTTATTACTCGCTCATCATTAGCCGCACTCCAGTCTTTTCACTGTTTTTGTGCATATTCTCTACCTTTCATAGCCACCTCTCACAGTCTTACAATAGTGTCTGACTTTTGTTTTGTTTGTGGGTCTGTTGCTGTTTGGCTTGTTTGATACATCTTTTTTAAGCCATCGAACTTATTTGTTATGTTCTGGTTGCTAATATTCTGTTTTGCCTGTTCTTTAAACCTTTGATAGTCCTCAAACTGTTGGCTTATGTTAAAAAAATTGTTTTCGTTCATCTTATATTATTTTACTAATTAAAATAAGACTGATATGTGTTTCATCCACCATTTCAACCATCATAGTCTGGTAATGTATTGACCATAGACTTTAGAGTATAGTTATCTGATAATGGTAGTCATACTGTATTTATCATCCATTGTTCTACATCGTTGTCCCATATAGATGGTGCTTTCTCATATGTATATGTGAAATAGTTTTGTGCTTCATTTACATTCTTATTATACAGCATTTTTGCTAAAGTCTTCGCTGTTGTTTTTGTAGCTTTCTTTCATAAATTGGCTGTAATATATTCTTTGGCATCATTAACATCTTGTTCTGTAGGAGATGCTCATCATTTCAATGCTCAAGCATACTCAAACGCTAATGTGTTAAGGTTTGCTATCATTTCTATATATTGTTCATCAGAGACCCTTCATTTAAAGAAATTGACAAGGCCATTCCAGTCTTTAAATTTAGTATTTCAAATTATATCAGCCATGTTGTATAGCTCCATAGCTGTTGCTACAGCTGTTCAATTTCTTGAGTTGCTTCATTTGGAAGAAGATGTGCTCCAGTCGTTTCTTGTTTTTACAGCAGTAGAATATGCTCAGTCTGTATAATTAGGGTCTATTTCAGCCGCAATAGACTTTAATAGACTTCATTTTGCTTCTCCATATCTTGTAGTTAGTGTAGCTGGGTTTATTTGCTTATTTATTAGTCATTCTACTGTTTTTTGCTCATCAACAGTTAGTTGGTTAAACCTTGTATCTTTTGTTTCAATAGTCATTCCATCTTTTCTGACAAAACTATCTACAGGGTTCTCATTACTTGTTGCTTGTGGTCTATAGTATCATAATATACTTTTATCTCATGGCTTTACAGTCCTTGTTGTATGTACTTTTTCATCTCCGTCCCAGTTACTTTCCAATAAATGTATTGTTCAGTCATCATCTATACTTGATACTATCGCCATATGTCAGTTCTCTGGACGTGTAGAGCTACTCATTATTACTATATCTCATTCTGTTGGCTCTGTGATACTACTATCTATCAGTGCTTTTTTACTATCTAAACTGGATATGTTTGGTAAATTTATTCATAATAAGCTTAGATATTTCTTTACGAAAGCACCACATTGTCCTCATACACTTCATTCTGTATATTGCTCCACGAAATTATTAAATGTTTGTGTTATCTGTTCTTGAGTTAAGTCAGTAGAAGTACCATTTAGCTTTGCCCAGTTTATCATTATTCATTGTTCTGTAGCCCAATTATTTATTGTGGCCTGTTCTTGTTGTATCTGCAATTGTTGTAGTTTGAGTTGATATTCTGCTTGCCATTGTGCATTAGATATTTCTGTTTGGTATCTGCTATATGCGGCATTGTATCTATTTTCCAATATACTCAATTCATCGTTTATCTCTGCCGTTCTATTATTTATATAAGCATTTACGATATATTGTGGCACATCTCATTTAAATACTTGGCTTGCTTCTTTCTTTAAGTTTTTTAGCCTATTTTGTAGCCTTGCTATATCTCATTCTATGGTGTCCATAGTCTCTTGTGCAGAGCTTGCACTTATGCTACTCTCCAATGTACTTTTTACATCTTTTAGTATCTGACCAGCAGTTACAATATCATTGCTATTATTGTATGCAAAATTTTCTATATCATTATCTGTTGTGTCTATCACTGTATCTATTTCTCATTCTCATTTGGTTATGTTATTTATAGCCATCTGTCATTTTAGTTGTTTGATAGCGGTCTGTATCTCCTCATATTTCTGTGGGTTATATTGCATGAGGTCTCTCATTGCTTGTTCTCCATATGGAGTTGTCCCACTTATTATACTTGCCGCTATACTTTGGCTATCCATAGTCTGCAATTTTCTTAAATTAGCAGTTCTGCTTTCTGCCATCAACCTATCTACATTGTATGGATCAGTCACTGTATCTATTCAGTTGTTTGGGTCTCATTCATCTGCTGTTACTTTTCCATACAGTTTTCCATTTTTATCTTTCATCAGGTCATTTTGCATATTTTCCAATGCTTGGTCATTTATATCATTTTGGTTTTCTGTGTCTTTATTTTCGTTTTCTTGTGCTATCTGTCACAGCCTTTTCCATATAGAATAGATGGTGTTTTGCCTTTCATTCTCTGTGCTATTATCGAAACCTCTTTGTGTTCTCAAAAAATTAGCGACATCTTCTATGGATGTTTTTCATTCGTTATACAGTGCACTTGCAATTTGGTCGTTCCTATTTGCTATATAATTAGCTTGTTCACTATTAGCCATTTGTGCATTTTTTCAATACTGGTAATTAGGGTCCAGTCATTCAGTAGTAGCGTTTGGGTCATATGCTGTATAACTATTGTTTGTATTCTCTCCAGTATATTTTTGGTTCTCTCATCACCACATTTCAGGGTTGTTGTAATTTTCTGGGCTGTGGTCATCTCAATACTTGCTAATATTTACATCAGCATTTTGGAGTTTAGCGGGGTCTCGTGCATAATAAGCATCAGCCATTTGGTTTCTGACCTCATCTGCTGATATTTCTCATGCTTTATACTGTTGGTTCAACTCCTTAGCCTTGTTAATTGTGTCTTGTGTCACTGCCATTTGTTTTAATTGTTATTAATTAAATTAGTTTCCATTGCCCAAAGGTAGTTCTGTATATTCTACAGTAAATACATTTGAATATTGCTGTAATGGTAATTCGTTTCATTGTGGCTCTCATTGTGCATTAGGTTCTGCATCTCTTAGCCTCAATACTAATATATCTCATTTCTGTAAGTCCCTTTCTACATATCACCATGTAGGTAATTTCTGAAATATCTTTCATAATGTGAATGATACTGTACAAGTTCAATTAGGTTCTGTCCCACTTGTTGTTCATGTTAATGTTCAATTTGCTTTCCACCGAGATACAGCCACTCATCAAGGTATCAAAATTTGATATGTGTCATTTACATCTTTTCTATATATATCTACATAGCAACATATTGTCGTTAATTGTGTGTCTGTTATATTCATTTGTTCTTTGTGTGTTATTCTGTACTTCCCATCTTCATTTATTATACAGCTCAATGGTCAAAATGCTGTATATTGCTGTGCATATTGTGAGTCTGCTCATAACCGAGTTACATATGGTCATTCTGTCTCTAAATTTGTTAAGTTCTCTACATCACTTGCATAATTTGGTTCAAACCCCATTTTCCACCTATTCTTCCATATCACTTCTATCGTTTCTTTACTTTTTCATATTACCAGCTTTGCTCATGCTTTATTATTATAATATTTTCCACTAAATACCAATGTGTCTCTCAGTTGTATAAATTGGTCATATGTGCTATGTGTCTCATTGTCGGTGATAGGGTAGTCACCTATATTCTCTGGTGATAATAAGTATTCGTGCTCTCAGTCATATTGTTGAAATTGCATATCGTTTAATTTATATCATAAACATTGTTTGTTTTGTCTTTTACATGATATCTCAAGTCTATCTGTCTTACGATAGGTGTAGCATGAGTAGATGTACTTTGTTTCATTACTATCGCATATGTTATTGTCTGCCAGTCTCACATATTAGCGAAACTCGACTTACTACTATTTCACATATTGTTCAATAAATTAGACTTCTCTGTCCTTGTTCATTTGCTATTACTGGTGATACTCATTGCATGATACCGACCATTGCTTTCAGTGAATGATGATGTGCTTTTCCACAAGTTGTTTGGACTTACATATACATCTATCGTTCAGACATTACTCGTATTTGGGTTTAATTCGAAATTTAGTCTTACTTCATCCAGCATTTTAGTTAGTGTTCATCATTCCTTTCATTCATATTCTCTACTAATTAATACTCAATTACTTTGGTAACCATCTACTCCAGTATCATACAGTCTCATAGCCCAGCATCAGTCTTCATCTGATACATACAAAAAACCTTTGTTTTCACATACTCCATATACTTCTCTTGTGCTATTACTTAATTTCCATTTCATATATCATTCATCGAAACTCTGTGGTGTATATTTGAATTGGAATACTCCATAGCTATCTGCTATGTAAAACCTTCCACTCTTATACGCTGCATTTATTCATACTGGTCATACGAAATATGGTGCTTTATAGTTTACATCTAATGGGTCTAAACCAGCTCTTTGATGGAATAATTGCACTGGTACATTTCATACCATTTTGTTTAGGTTTACATATCCATCTGTTCAGTCTATACTCGTTATGAAATAGTCTATTGAGTTTATACTATATACTCTCAGCACTTTCTCTCCCGTTAGGTCTATTACATTATAAACAAATGTATCTCTTAAATTGTTATTTCATTGATAATAATATACTTTTGTATTCCATCATTCATCTACAGCCCAAACCTTTAAGTATTCAAATGTACAAGTTAGAGCTACAATAGTTACTCAAGCCTCATAGCTTAATACTTTCTTCCATCAAGTTCTTCAATAATAAATATCTCAGCTTTCTAGTCATTGGTCTAGTTCTGGATAATATACCCAAATATCTGTTCAACAAGCAACCACCAACCTTGTATTATTATAGTTAAGTATTGCTGTAACCGTTCATACTAATGGTGCCATAGGTCAAGTAGTTGGTGTAGATATGCTTTCATCTGTACTATCTAGGTGGTCTTGTGGTACAAATAGTGCAAAATTTCATCAAGATGTCGTGCTTTTAGGGTCTACTTTTACTATTCCAGAATTTCAAGTTGAACCACTTGAACCTCAATACCAGAAATAGTCTTGGAATACTACTCATGGACAAGTTTTAATACTACCAACTCATGTAGATGGTCAAGCATTACTATTTTTAGAACTCCAACTACTACCAGTATATTCAAACCTTTGTGGTGTGGATGATAGAGTAGCAGGTAATGCCATTACTCCATTTTCTCACAAACTAACCAACTGACATTGTGCATAACTGTTTGTATGTGCTGGTTCATTAGCCAGTTTAATTCCGTGCATTTCATCATCTGTATTTATATTTGCTGAATATTGGAAACTATGCTCTAAACCATAATAGACATCTTGTGCTGTTCAGTCTGTCCGACTTACTTGGCTTATTACTCAATTTGTTCTCTTTTCTCATACTGCCATTTATTTTTTCTAATAATGACTAAAATATGTTGTGTTTGCGAAACCTTCCTCTACTGGTCTTTTATCTTTATTTAGTCCATATATATTATCGTTTAATGTCTGCTGAAATTGTTGATAATACCATTGTGCCATCTCTGGGTTCTCTGCTTGATATAGTCTAAATGTCATATAGTCTTCTATTGCATCAAAAAAATATCGTGGTAAATTCAGCGAGCTTTCATCTGTACTCAAACCTACTGGCTGTTCTATGAAATTGTAATTTAATGATAGTCAGTTTGTTATGTCTTCTGTTGGTGTCGGGAATATCTTAATTGAATTTTTACCAATAAACATATATCTTGGCTCTAATTCGCTTATTTTTCACCATATGATAGGACTTCCTTTCTGTCTTCCTCATTGTCCAATTAAATTATTATTAGCGTCATATATATTATTAGTAGGGTTGATGTTATAGTCCGATAAATTGATAGGTTTACATACTCTATATATGGGTGTTTCATTCTTATCACAATGATATGCTACTCTCAATTGTATTATACTATAAAAGTCTGGTATTCCAGCATCTCACATAGGTAAATTATAGTCTGCTATATCTTTATCTATATCTTTAATTATAGATGAAACATTCTGCATACCACTTACATATTCCAGTATTGTCTTTTGGAATATCTGCAGACCTTTATTATATCGAGCTAATAATACATTATTGTTTACTTGTGTTGCTCATCTCAATTCTTCCAGTGCCCAATTGTTCAACCTTGTTTGTACTGTTGCCATCTACTGTCTTTATGAAATAAATACAATTTACTTATTGCTTCCAACGAGGGTACAAAATGTACCCCTGTTGGAAATATATAAGTAGACTGTCCTAAGGGACTATATTGATGTTTGCCATTCGTAGTTCGTAGAAGACCTTGATACCATTCTAACGATAAAGAATGGGTTCAATACAGCACATCCATAAGCACACTTCCATCAGATAGTTGCTCTTTGGTTCAATGGGTCTGCTGTTCCAGCACTTCCATATGGTTTATATATCATTTCTAATGTATCTAAACTTGAAACTCCATAAGCACCACTTCTAAAAGCATATGTTGGGTATACTTTGAAAGGTGTTCATGGGCTTGCAGGTGTCACAGTGAAAGACTTTACATTAGCAGAGATATAAATATCAAAATTTTCCATTGAAGTAACGAAACCATCTTTTATTCATTTATAGTCTTCGTAGATGAGCTTGTTCAACCAAGTATTTGTTGAAGAACTTGCACAGAAGTCTCTAAATGTATTAGGGTGCATAATTACTTTAAACTTTTCTCCTCCTTGTCCTTGTGCTGTCAAGAATGTGATAGCTTTTAACAATAGGTCAAAGTCCATAGTATCTGATGCTGTTAAAGCATCTCTTGATGCAGCACTTCCAGCCAAAATTTCTCAGATAGTATTATCACTCTCCAATACAGACTGAATATATTCATCTATAATTCTTCCTGCATTATTTCCCATCTCTTCTCCTTGTGCAGAGATAATTGGTAATAATGTCTCCATATTCAATAGGTCTGTTATCATTGTCCAGTCTCCTAATTGTACAGGTTCAGCGACAATAGTTGTTATTGTATTGTCGTGTGGGTCTGGTGTGTTACCTTCATATGCTATCATTGCTTGTGACAATGTAGTTTTCATAGGGTTGAGTCTTGGTCGAGTTACTGACTTGTATCCATCTTGTGATACAGCAGGTTGTCCAAACCTCATAAATACAGTAGAAGGTTCTCCATTCTTCAAGAATGAATTTTTAAGTAAAGTTACTAATACAGACTGCGAGTTGTTTCCATTGTCAATTGCACTGACATTTATAGGTGCAGTGTTGTCTGCAGCTGTTCAAACTAAAGTAGTTGCCATTTTCTAATAAATTTTCAAAATAAAATGTCAGCCACTCCAACTAAAGCATTTTACTTATATCGAGGTTGTGTTTTTGCATAAGCAATAATTTCTTGTGGTGTCATATCGCTCAATTTTTTAGCACTTACCTCTGTTGTTGGGTTGGCTCAAGCGATAACACTTTTAGCTCAAACTTCTGAATTTGTTTCTGTCTGGACAGGTTCAGACTTTGTCACTTTTCAATTCTGTCACTCATACAATGAAACCATATCATTTATGTCGAGAGCAGAGTATTTATTAGTAAATTCTTCGAAATTTCACTCATAACCCCTACTTTTCATTGTGTTTTCAAAATAAAGTTTTTTGTCAGCCATCCTTCCAGCTTTCAATTCTTCAATTTCTGCTTTAAGAGCATTTATTTCCTCGGCGTGCTTTTCTCTCAATGCAGCATACCCAGACTTTTTTTGCTCTTGCTCTGTGTTATCAATTTCTTCCATATCAGTCATCTGATAATATATAGAATATAAAGTCGTGCTATTCTACAAACACGAATTGAGTTTTAAGTCATCGACTGGACTACAATTGATTAGTTTATAGACTTGCAACTTCGGTCTTTGAATATTTGAGAGTTCTATTCAACTCATTCTAATGAATTGTTAGCTCTGCTACTCAACTCATTCAACCTTTTCTCATCTCATAATTGCTTCTGCTTTCTCCATAGCTTCTTGTGCTTTTTTTACTTCCTCTGGGTCTTGTGTTATGACATCGACCATTCTCTCTGTCATTCACATTCATTGGATGAAACCTCATAGCACATTAAATACTGTGAAACCTTGAGATGATGGGTTTATGAAACCATCTTCTATTTGGTGCAAGATACTTTTTTCTTCTGCATCTTTTCTTTTCTCTATACATTTCTTTAGTACCTCCCATCCAGCTGATGCTTTCAATTCCTTTACAGCATCCACTTCCTCATCTGTAAGGTCGTTATAGTTCTTTTCCTTTACTTCTACCTCAATATTTTCCTCCTTTTCCATCAATTCTTCTTCTAAAGCCATTATAGTTAGTTATCAAATAAAATAGACTTCTTATTTTGTATTACTCGTTTAATTGGCTTTCACCAATTGACTTCCAGACATTTCTTTACTTCATCCATAAACATACTTACATCCAGAGTATTCATTCACTCTGTCATTATGGCTATGTCTTCCTTTGATAGCATTCAGATAGGTTTGTCATACTTCCTTAGATATTGATATATCATTTCTCTAAACCTTTCTGCTTTTCTCCTTTTTGTCATACTCCTTTTCAGACCATCCAAGTCGGGTTCGCTCTTTCTTGGCTCTGCTTTTATCATATCGTTTAGGTCTTTCATTACTTGTCGTTGCATGACTTCTTTTATGAATTAAATTAACATCCAGTTACATATCTTTTTAGCCTTTCTATCATTTCCATATCAGCTCCATGGCTCTCCAGCCATTCCTTGTCTTCCTGATATACATTAGTTCAGAAACCTTTTGTTACCAAATAGTTTCTCAATTCCTCATCTTTTATCATAAACATAGGCACTGGTGCATTGAATTTCTGAAACCTTATTCATCTTGCTTGCATATGGACATTCGTTCATCCGACTGTTCATACTACATCATTTTTTACATTTTTCTTGTTTCAGTTTTGCTCATTTTCTGTTTCTTGCTGAATATTTGTCAGCTCATTTTCTATCTCGTTGTTTATTTCATTTTCCACAACGGTAGTACCTACATTTTCCTCTTGTTTAACCTCCAATTCTGATAATTTCTGTCATTTTTTTGGTGGTTTTTGTCATTTTTTAAATGTCATTATTATTTTTTAATAGATAAATTATCATATTCAGTTTGATACATCCAGACTTTGCATTCCAGATACTGGTAGTCTTTCTCATTGGCTACTCCAATTAGCTCTACTTCATTCACTCATTCCTGTTCCACTATCCAAATTATTTACTGTGTCATAGTTTATACTATCTTCCAGTCATTCCATTCCAGCCATTTTAAAGTCTGTTACTTTTGGCTGGCTTGCCATATTCATTTGCTCTGTTCACAGACCTTGCTGTACCATATATTGCAGTGCTTGGATAGCTCTTTGTTTAGCATCTGTATCTTCTGCTCTGTTATAGTACCATAGTCTCATTTGGATGTTTGCATTTTGTGGTATATAGATAGATACATTTTGGTTGAGTAGCAGTACATCCATTTTACATTGATACTCTTCCATATTTAGTTCTGTTACACTATCTATCTCGCTCTCATCCAGACCATTATAGTATGCTATAGCTTTTCTTATATTGTTTAACAAAAATGGAGGAGTCTTTGGGTCAGACACCAGCATATTATATTGCTCTACATATGCTGACTTTTTCTCTTGATAGATGATATCTCTCAGTATTGGGTCTACTATCATTATTGAGAAGTCTCATTGAATATCTTTCTTATTTACTTTCTTATATGTTCCAGATAGTCAATTATTTACTCTCCTTATCACTTTTTTACCACTATTCCTCCGATAGTATAGCATATAGTCCCTATACAGTTCAGCAAATTGCTTTGTTCCATATGCCAATATACTATTCTGTAGACTTGTGATCATATTAGCATTTATTTTTTGTATCTTACTTGCTGTTGCTGTATTAGGGTCACTATTAGATGATAGACCGAGTCATTGTGCAGTAGCATTTGTGAAACTCTCTGCTAATGCTTTATTTTTTATCATTCACAGACTATTATATAGGTCTGTGCTTATCTGTGTCTGTGGTAATTCATATACCATACTACTTATAGGTTTTGTTAGGTCTCTCATTTTTACTGGATACCACCTATTCTTTATGCTTTGGTTTTTTAGAGTGTTGATATTGTTTAGGAATACTTGCTCATCTATGAAAATATTTCATCACATAGCTTCACGAGTTACTTTTATTTTATACAAGTTTAATAATAGTTGCTCTGTCCTATGTCAGTCTTCTATTATATCACATAGACTTATTCCTCGCCAGTCTGCTGCATCATATGCGAAACCATATACAGCCACAGGTATCATATTGTTTGTCTCTGGCACATCATATATATCAAGTATCTGGTCTGACAACATTAGCACCAAATACAATTTGTTTTCTCCACTTTCTTCATCATATATATAGGTATAGTGATAGTGGATGGTATAGTGTCATGTACTTGGGTTATAACAAGTAGCGATACTTCTCAAAAATGCGTCTTGTGTTTCCAGTCAGTTGATATATATGTCATAGTGTCCCAGTATCATTTCTCTGAAGTCTTTGTGTGCTGATATTGGCAATTCTTCCAGTTCTTTCCTTGTTATCACTCTATCAAAACCAAAAAATGGATATTCATCTACCAGTAGGCTACCATCATTGTATGGATAGACAAACCTTGGGTCTATTCTTTGTACGATAGGCACATTCTTTTTCTTGTTGTATCAAGCAAAGAGAAATACTGCTTTACCATATTTACATACATCTTCCAGCCCCATATATCTATCAAAGTCCCAGTGTTCGTTTGCATAGTCGGTCTTAAACATATCTGTGAAATTTCTTGCTTCCATTTGGAATAATACATTTTCATCTTCCCACGATACATCTGGCTCATTTACTATACAAGTTGCTTGCATTGTCCTTGCACAGCTCCAAAATATCTGACTTCTTAGTAGTTCATCATTTCTTTTAGTTGAATATATGTCTTTTTGTGACATAAAATGTGAGTTTTTGCTCCTATTAGCATCAAACCCATGTTTATACTCTCACATTATTTTTTGATATAATTCATCTGTTAGTTTTATCATCTATCTTTCAATAGAAGCTAAATATCAAGTTATTTCTGTTTCGTTCCATCTTAAATATGGATACATTCTCATTATTAGTGTATCTAATAAGTCTGGACTCCTTCATATTCTCTCTTTCATTTTCTCTTTTGGCTCAATTCTTGTCTTACCATCTATACTTTTTTCATCTATATATAGGTTCAACATCTCTTGAGTCAGTATCTCCCAGTCCTTATCAGCTGTTAAATGTTCCCATTTGATAGCAATTTCTCCTTTTTGTACCTTCTCTTGCAGTAAAAATGCACATTGGCTTTTCAAATTAGCATAATTACTCTTTGCTCCAGTTTCTATTGGCTTGCTATTGTTTACAAACCCAGTAGAATATTCTATTCAGTCTACTACTCATCATCATACACCATCTGCATCTATTACGATGTTTCTTGGCTCTATATCGTATTGCGACTGTATCAACTTAATTGCTATCTTTATCTCTTCTACACTGCTTTTTGCATATGTCCATACTCTTGTTCGTGTATTCCCTTTTCGTAAAGATATTCTCGTCGTATCTTTTCCAAACCTTGCTACATCACATATCAGATAATAGACATCTCCATGACTTTCATTTGTCTTTAGCCTATCTATATCCATCTGCTTAAACAATAGCCGACTATTATCATCAAAGTCTCGCTTTCCATACAATAGTCTATTTCTTATTGCTGGGTTCGCTCTCTCCAAATTCTCTATATATCATTTGTCTATGAAGTTATTGGAGTAGACTAATGATGGTATAAATACAGCTCTTTCTTTGTCTTTGTGCTTTCATAGATAATATCTTTCATATACATGTCATGGGTTTGGGTTAAATGTTTCCAGTACTTTTCCCAGTATCCCATACTCTGTATTCTTAAACCTTCATACACGAGTTTGTAATATTTCTATTCAGTCCAATGGACATTCTGCACTTTCTTCTACAAATGCACCAGTTAATTCTAATGAACCAAACCTATTATATAAAGGGTCTTGTGGCAGATAACATCATTCTCTCAGCAATATCTGACTACCATTCTTAAACGTAATGACATTAGATACATTGTTCAGCTGTCACCTCATTTCATAAGGTATATTATAGTCCCTATAAAACTTCTCCAATGATATTACCGATGTCTGTTTGATGTTCTTGATCGTGTCCCTTACCAAAGCATATCTTACTCATGGATATTGGTTACACATTCTCCATAGCCATATAATTCATAGATAAGTCTTTCATCATCAGGCTCATCATCCATATCAGATGGCAGTATGTACATTGTCCAATAATACATTAAATGCTTTCTGTTGGTTCTCTGTTAGTTTTATCTCTATATTCGGCATAATAATTTTTGGGGGTGCAAAATAAAAATCAAAAATTTATTTTTTTATTCTCATTTCTTTTAGTTCCCTTAAATAGTCCTCGTATTCTTTTCTTTTCTTGTTGGCTCTCCTTCTCCTACTTTTTAGTGTATTCTTATTGGTAGAAAAAGGTTTGGCATATTCTTCTTCCTCTTCTGATGGTATCTTTCTTCATATCCATTGCTGGAATTCTACGAGTTTAACCTCTTCAACATTTCTTTCTCATTGTCCCATCAAGTCATTTTCGTCTCAACTTCATTCTCTCAAGTATTCACATATCATTCAGAGGACAATTTTTGCTCTGTGTCAGTCGGTCATTGGCTGTTTGTTCCATCTCATTCTTTGTTTGTGTTTACTGATATAAATTGGACAACTTTACTATTATCTACTATATCATCTGCTAATTCATTGTTTGCGTATCTCTTATCTCTCATTTTCAGAAATTCTAATGCTACCTTTGCATTTCATTTTCATATCTCATTAGATACTGCAGCTCTTGCTATCAATTTTGTCCGACTTCTCGCTTGCTCCATCCTCAATTTTGCTTCTTCATTCTCTGGTCTACTCATATAACTATAATACGTCGCTGGACTTATCCCTGCTAATACACAAGCTTCATCTACAGTAGCATCGAGCCTAAATGCTTGCTCTAATGTGTCTAAACTATCTTCTATTACACTTCTTTTCTTAAATTTAGGCACTAAATTTCCTACTCACCTTGTCGCCAATGTCTTTTCTTTTGGTTCTTTCATGAAATTATCATCATCCAGTGTTATGTCATCTCGTTTAACCATATTTTTCTGTTTAATATAAAATTACACAAATTATTTTGTGTTTTCTCCTTTCTTCAATTTATTTATCTGGTTTTCGTGGACTTCTTCATGTATAGCCCACAATTCTCTCCATTTCCTTTTAGGAGTATAAAAATTCTTTGTATTCCATAGCTCCTCATTCTCTTTAATGAGTTTTGGCACTTCTTTAAATAAGTCGTATTTCTTTGCTTTATTATGAAAATAATTATGCACCGCTGTCTTTAATTTCTGCAACCCTTCCTCTCCATATTTCTCTAATAAACTCTTATCATATTCATTATTCGTTTCTACTTTCTTCTTTACACTTCCCATAGGTCATGTTATATAGTTACATGTATGACATTGTGCATTTATGTTCTCCTTCATTAGACACATTGTGCTATATCTCCTTGTATATCTATGTCATCATGCTAACTCTTTCCATTCTTTTATCTGATGACAACTAATACATTTCCCGACTCCATCTGCATTTGTGTCTCTCAACTTCGCATTCTCCTGTGCTATCTCCATAGCAAACTGCAATGGTTTTTTTACAGGACTTACTCTTTTTTTATAAATAATAGGTGGTCTGTTCTCCATCTCTCTTATTTCATTCTTCATCTTCCTTTGATACTCCAATTTCTTCTTATTTAGATATGCATTTATCTTCCTCTCATGCTTCAACCTCCTTTTCTCTATATCTCCATCTAATTTCGCCCTATACTTGTTTAATAATACATCATACCTAAATTGTGTGCTCTTTTTCAACATCTCCCATTTCTTGTTCCATTTCAACTCTATACTCTCCTTTGTTTTTAACATAAAAAAAACTCGTAAATTAAAATTACGAGTGTTCCTCACCTAAAAATAGATGTTCTTTTGCCTTTCAACTACTAATTAATGAAAAAAATATAAATTGCAAGTTTATTTTTTTATGATACAAACACTTTTTAGAGAATATTCTCTAATTTGATGTTATATAATACCTTTTATTCTCATACAGCTATCTTACTCTCCCTATTATCATCATACAAACTCACAGCTTTCTCCTTTTTAACTCCATTTGCACCATTCCATTTTATCTGTTCCAATAACTCCTTCTTCTCCATGCACCTCTTTTCATATTCAACCCTCATCGCTTCAATACATAATTTTAACCTCTCCACTCACTCCGCCAAACTCATTATATACATCTCCTCTATGTCCTTCGCTTTCATATATGTTTTCCCTCTCTCCTCTCCATCTACTACTAACTCTACCTCAAATACTTCACCCCTGTTCTTCATCCTGGCAAATAAACTTCTGTCCTCTACATTCTTCCCTTCACTCTCCAACAACCCTCACACTGTCCCATAAACTCTTAACTCCATTCTATAACTTTTTACAAAATAAAAAACCATTTCTAACTCATGCTTTAATGGTTTTTCCTTTTGCCTTTCACAATTATCACCTACTATTGTAGTAAAAACACTACGGAATACAATACCTTTTTTAATGGAACGTAGTAAAAATGCTACGGTGATATTCTCCAAAAAATAGCGAGTGAGATATTATAAATTTTTTTTATTTTCTGTTTTCGGGGGGTGGGGGTCTTTCTTTTTCCTTGTTTTAACCTTGTTTTTTGTCTACTTTTGTCTAACTTTTTTACTTTTTAAAAGTGAAATTTGAAAATTCCAGGTAATACCTACATACTTTACTTTGCACAAGTTATATTGTGCAAAGTAGAATAAAAAAATTGTGTAAAGTTATAATAGTTATTGACTGGTATTTCTTCGTTTTTGGGTATTATATATTTTTTACAAATTATAATTTATCGTTTGTGTTTATTACATATTCGTATAATAGAATAGTATTATATATAAGTATTATCTTATCAAAATGAAGTAATTCTGTGATGCTGTGTAAATTGTGTCAGTCTGATTTTTAAAATGGAGTATTTTGTGATCTGTTGTATTTTGCTGTATTTTGTTGTATTGTGTTGTATTTCTCTTTTATTGTTTCATGTTGTTTTGTTTAAATTGTATTATTCTGTGATCTGTTATTGTTATCAAAATAGAATTGTCTGATATTTCCAAAATTATCAAAATTTTTGTATTTTTCTATCATTTTTTTGTATTTTGTCAATTTATTTATTTTTTGTATTTTGTAGTTATAAACTGCTTTTTCTTATTTTATATTTTCAAATTATGTACTTTTTTTGAAAATTCTCTTGATTTTTTATTTTTTTTGATTATAATGATAACGTCAAAATGAATGAAGGAGATATTTAACACAAAATAAAGGGTTGTAAATAGTCAATATTATAAGTTTGTTGTCTTTGTTGT
>FLNV01000792.1_pt1 | contig 18876 bp, 12 predicted proteins | sample 1140351 | NCBI WGS metagenome assembly FLNV01 (sample SAMEA3878207, study PRJEB12797) | bioreactor metagenome | biome: Moose rumen | place: Sweden | collected 2011-10 | reverse complement strand
CCTGCCACAATAGGCAAGCGCGAGCCTTTAATTTTATGCTCTGTCGCGACGGGCAGACGCATGTGCTGCGTCATGCTGTGTAGTCCCTGTAGGGGCTGCTACGCAGGTCAAGCGGGCAGTTCAAGCCACTTGACGTAGCAGAAGTCCTGACGGTGGGGCAGCAGATCGTTCTTCGGATACATACGCACGGCGCTCTTATAGAGACCCGGCTGGCGTGGTGTACAGTTGCTCTCGAAGGTGTAGAGGTTGCCCTCCTGCTTCACTACCTTGAAAGGCTCCACGCTGTAGATCATCTCGTTGCCGTCCTTGTCAAGACATACGTTCACCTTCTCCAGACCGATGGCATCAGACAGTCCCTGCTCGTCTATGACATAGCGTAGCACGAAGTCCTGACCGGCCTCTATCTGCTGCAGGTCCTGCTCAGCCTCACAGCTCACCACGCGGATGGCATCCCAGCGCTCGGCCACGGTTTCCTTCCACAGGGCTATGTCCTTGGCCAGACGGTTGTCGTTGGCGGCCAGCTTGTGGAAGCGCTTGGCCTCTTTCTCGTAGAACTTCGAGTAGTAGTCGTCCAACTGGCGCTTCATGGTGTAGTGGGGAGCAATCTGGGCAATAGAGTTCTTAATTACCTTCACCCAGCCCTCTGAGTAGCCCTTCTTGTTCTTCTTATAGTAGAGCGGGATTATCTCGTTCTCAAGCAGCGAGTAGATGGTGGCAGCGTCCAGCTGGTCCTGATAGCCCTGGTTCTGGTAGGTGCGCTTCTCCGTGAGGGCCCAACCGGCACCCTCGCGGTAGCCCTCAAGCCACCAGCCATCCTTCACCGACAGGTTGACCACACCGTTCATCTCGGCCTTCTCGCCCGATGTGCCGCTGGCCTCCAAGGGGCGCGTGGGGGTGTTCATCCAGATGTCCACACCGCTCACCAGACGGCGAGCCAGCAGGAAGTCGTAGTCTTCAAGGAAGATTATCTTGCCCAAGAACTCAGGACGCTGCGAGATTTCGTAGATACGCTTGATGAGGCCCTGACCGGCACCGTCGGCAGGGTGTGCCTTGCCCGAGAAGAGGAACTGCACGGGACGCTCAGGATCGTTCACGATCTTGGCCAGGCGGTCCAGGTCGGTGAACAGCAGGTGGGCACGCTTATACGTGGCAAAGCGGCGGCAGAAGCCAATGATGAGGGCGTTGGGTTTGATACGCTCCAAGAGCGACACCACACGCGAGGGATCGCCCTGGTTGCGCAACCATGTATCGCGGAACTGCTCCTTGATGTAATCGACCAACTTCTGCTTCAGGGCCATGCGAGTCTTCCATACCTCCTCGTCAGGACACTGGTATATGGCTTCCCATATCTTCTGGTTAGACTGGTCGCTCATGAACGACTTGTCGAAGTACTTGGCATACAGCTTACGCCACTCGGTGGCAGCCCATGTGGGGAAGTGGACACCGTTGGTGACGTAGCCCACGTGGTTCTCGCTGGGATAGTAGCCGCGCCAGATGTCGCTGAACATCTTCTGCGACACCTTGCCGTGCAGCATAGACACGCCGTTGACCTCCTGACAGGTGTTGCAGGCAAAGGTACTCATGCAGAACTTCTCCGAGTGGTCGTCGGGATTGGTACGACCCATGCCGATGAACTCGTCCCAAGAGATGCCCAGCTTCTGGGGATAGCCGCCCATGTACTTGCCGAAGAGGCCCTCGTCGAAGTAGTCGTGACCTGCGGGCACGGGGGTGTGTACGGTGTAGAGGCCGCTGGCACGCACCAGCTCCATGGCCTGGTTGAAGGTGAGGCCCTGGTCGATGTAGTCGCACAGGCGCTGCAGATTGCACAGGGCGGCGTGGCCCTCGTTGCAGTGGTAGATGTCCTTCTTTATGCCCAGCTTATTCAGCAGCAGCACGCCGCCAATGCCGAGCAGTATCTCCTGCTTCAGACGGTTCTCCCAGTCGCCGCCATAGAGCGAGTGGGTAATGGGTTTGTCGAACTCAGAGTTCATATCATTGTCGGTGTCAAGCAGATACAGCTTGATACGACCTACATTCACCACCCATACGTATGCGTGTACCTGATAGTTGTTGTAAGGCACGTCTATCACCAGCGGACAGCCTTCCTTGTCCATTACTCGCTCCACAGGAATGGAGTTGAAGTTCTGGGCGTCATACTTGGCTATCTGCTGTCCGTCCATCGAGAGCGACTGGGTGAAGTAGCCGAAGCGATAGAGGAAGCCCACAGCACACATATCGACATTGCTGTCGCTGGCCTCCTTCAGGTAGTCGCCGGCCAGCATGCCCAGACCGCCACTGTATATCTTCAGGGCCGAGTGGATGCCATACTCCATCGAGAAATAGGCCACCGAGGGGCGGTTCTTATCAGGCTCCACGTCCATGTAGGCGCGGAAGAGCTGATACACTTCCTGAATGCGCTTCATCAGCGCCTTGTCTTTCAGTATTGTCTGTTTGCGCTCATACGAGAGGCGTTCCAGCAGCATAACAGGGTTGTGGCGTACGTCGTGGTACAGCTCGGGGTCGATGTCGCGAAACAGGTCGCGAGCCTCATAGTTCCATACCCACCACAGGTTGTGGGCAATCTCACCCAGACACTTCAGTTCTTCGGGTAGGGTTGACTTAACGGCCAGCTCTTTCCATTGAGGGGCGTTCACGTAGTCGGCTTTAATCTTCATATCTATAATATTAATGTGATGTTGTCCTTTTGTTTTTTCACCTTTGAATGACAGACTCAAGGCATGAGCCTGTCACCATAGCCTATTGAATGTGAGAGAAAAAGAAGAAAGCCTCGTGCAGCCTGGCTTCAGGCTGGCTCACGAGGCTTTGCTTTGTCAGTACAACCTACTTGCGCAGGCCCAGTGCCTTGACAATGGCGCGGTAGCGCTCTATGTCGCGGTCCTTCAGGTAGGCCAGCAGCTTGCGGCGACGGCCGACAAGCATGGTCAGCGCACGTGCAGTACTATGATCTTTACGGTTCTGCTTCAGGTGCTCCGTCAGATGGGAAATACGGTATGAGAACAACGCTATCTGGCTCTCAGGAGAACCAGTATCGGTGTTAGACTTCCCGTATTGTCCAAAGATCTCTTTCTTCTTAGCTTGATCTAAGTACATTGTGTAGTGATTGGGTTGATAAAATGATGATAATAAATAGTGTGTATGCTTTTTACAAAGCGGGTGCAAAGGTACGATTTTTCCTTGAAAGTGCCAAACTTTTCCCAAAATAATTTTATGTTTATGCACTTCCTCTTGATTTATGTCGGTGCAGACAGCGTGACACGACGGTTCTCCGGGTCGGTCATGACCTGCTGTACAATGTCGGCCACCTGCTGCTTCAGCTCGTTGATAAAACTGGCCGCCTCATAGCGGTGGTGTTCTATGTCGCGTAGCTTCTTCTCCCAAATACCCGTCAGCTCACAGCTCTTCAGCAGGTCCTCGTGTATCAGGTCTATCAGCTCCATGCCCGTGGGTGTGGCCACGAGCGCCTTTTTCTCACGGCGAATATAGTGGCGCTTGAACAGGGTCTCTATGATGCCCGCACGGCTCGACGGCCTGCCTATGCCGTTCTCCTTCATGGCAGCGCGCAGCTCCTCGTCGTCAACAAACTTGCCGGCCGTCTCCATAGCCCTGAGCAGAGTGGCCTCTGTGTAGTGCTTTGGCGGTTGGGTAAAATGCTGAGTCAGTGTCGGTTCGTGTGGACCGCTCTCTCCTTGCTCGAACAATGGCAGCGTCTTTTCATCGTCGTTCTTCCCGTCTTGCACAGGCTTCTGGTTCTCATACAGCACACGCCAGCCCGGGTTCAATATAGTCTTGCCCGTAGCCTTGAACTCCACCTCCACGCTTGGCTCTGCCGCTTCGCTCGTCGAAGAACCAGCAACTCCCCTGTCCTTTGGAGAGGGGTCAGGGGAGAGGCTCTCCCCACTCCTCACCTTCCCCAGTACGGTGGTGGTGGCAAAGAGGCAGTCGGGCAGGAAGACGCCGAGGAAGCGCCGTGTCACGAGGTCATAGACCGCGTGCTGCATGTCGCTCAGACCGGCGGCGGGCACCCCCGTGGGAATGATGGCATGGTGGTCGGTCACCTTCGACGTGTCGAACACACGCTTCGACTTCTGTATCTTCGGCTGCCGGAGTATCCAGTCTGTATAGCGCTTGTAGCCCTGCAGTCCACGGCAGATGTCGGCCACCTTTGGATACACATCGTCTGGAAGATATGTTGTATCCACGCGCGGATAGGTAGTAAGCTTCTGCTCGTAGAGCTGCTGTATCAGGTTGAGCGTCAGCTCGGCGCTATACCCAAAGCGGCGATTGCAATCGACCTGTAGCGCCGTCAGGTCGTACAGCTGCGGTGGTTGCTCCTTGCCCTGCTTCTTCTCCACCTTGGTCACAGTGAACGGGTGGCCAGTGACGCTCTGCAACAGCTGCCGCCCCTCCTCCTCACTGCCAAACTTTCCCTTGGTGGCATTGAACGTAGTGTCTCGATATACTGTTGCCAGTGTCCAGTATGGCTCGGGCTTGAACTGCTGTATCTCCTTCTCCCTGTTCACGATAAGGGCCAGCGTAGGCGTCTGCACACGACCTATGCTCAGCACCTGACGGTTCTGGCCATACTTCAGGGTGTAGAGTCGCGTGGCGTTCATGCCAAGCAGCCAGTCGCCGATGGCACGCGACAGCCCCGCCATGTATAGCGAGTCGTACTGCTGCTGATCCTTCAGACTGGCAAAGCCCTCACGTATGGCCTCGTCTGTCATCGACGATATCCAAAGTCGCTTCACTGGACATGTCACCTGTGCCTTCTGCATTACCCAGCGCTGTATCAGCTCTCCCTCCTGGCCGGCGTCGCCACAGTTGACTATGGTGTCTGCCTGGCGGAAAAGGGCCTCAACGATGGTAAACTGCCGCTTGATATAGTCCTCCTCTATCAGCTTTATGCCAAATCTGTCGGGCACCATCGGCAACTGGGTCAGGTACCAATGGCGCCACTCGGGTCGGTAGTCGTGGGGATCCTTCAGCGTACACAGGTGTCCATAGGTCCACGTCACCTGATAGCCATTGCCCTCTATGTAGCCCTGTCGGTCCATCGTGGCACCAAGTATGCGGGCTATGTCACGTGCCACGCTGGGCTTCTCTGCTATGCAAACAATCAATTGCGCTTACGGTTTAATGTTTTTCTTCGCCACCTCTATGTCCTCTATGGAGAGGCCCGTGGCTTTGGCAACATCAGCGGCCCCCATTCCCATCTCCAACAAATTGACGGCTATAGCCAAACTCTTGTTGCGCTCACCTTCGGAGCGACCTTTCTCCAAGCCCTCAGCCAGACCTTTCTCCAAGCCCTCAGCCAGACCTTTCTTGTGGCCGTTCTCAAACAACACGCGCTCGCTGTGGACACCGTACCAGAAGTTCTGGTAGGCATGCAGTTGGCTGTCGTTGTAGGCCGACTTCTCCAGTATCAGCAAGGCCTTGCTCGTCTCTGCGTTCTCCAGCAGCTCGGCAGGAACCTCCTCCGTCGCCTCGCTTATCTCCGTCAGGAAGCGCAGCCACAAGACCGCCATCTTCTTCTCAGCGATGCTCTTGGGCTGAAATTTCTTCAGTTCGACGAAGATCATGCGTATGCCGTCAAGCGTCTTGTCGTGGCGCTTGACGTCGGTCAGCACATAGTCGTGGTAGAACTCGTCAGTCTCTTTGTCGAAGCCCTCGTCGTTGACCAGGTTGAGCGAATACACGGGTTGCAGGAGTGAGAAATCCTCCGCCTCACCCACCTGCTTGACTATTGCCTTGGCCGTGTTTAGCAGCACTCGCTTGACATACGCCGCCTGCCACACGTTCTGCATCTCCACGATGAAGCGGCGTCCCTGCTGGTCCTTGCACTGTACGTCAACGATGCTGAACTTCTTGCCCGGGTTTTCGGGCACCAGTTCGTTGGAGATGTACTCCACGCTCACTATCTGTCCGTCGGCGGGCAGGGGCAGCAAGGCGTTGAGCAGACTCATCACAAGGTCCTTGTGTTCGCCAAAGATTAGCTTGAAGGTCAGGTCGGCCTTCGGATTCAAGTATTTTCCTTTTACGCTCATAGTCGATTAGACTGATAGTTGAAAGCTGATAGTTGAAAGCATCAACGGTGCAAAGGTACAAACTATTTCTGAAACCTACAAAACAAAAGCGGGAAATCTTGATTCTTAATTCTAAACTCCTAATTCAAAATTGAATAATGCAGATTAGAAAACTTTAACACAACTATCCACCTGTAGAATCGAATATTTTCAAGTAAATATCAAATGGCTGGAAAAAACGTCATTCTGAGACACCTTCTCTATGACACTGTATGACAGTCAGTTAGCAGAATAGGAGTTTTTTAGCGTCGCAACCGAGGCCCCGCCACACCCCAACGGAGGCCCCATTACACCGCAACGGAGACCCCGTTACACCGCAACGGAGGCCCCATTACGATGCAACGGAGGCCCAGTTGCGATGGGACGAGAAAGCCGTTGCCGCACACAGAGGCAAAAAACCGCTGGTCTGTGGCACATAATCGCACAACTGACCACTCTTTTCAACCCTAAAAGTACAGAAAACTCAAACAAAAATGTTGTATCGTGATGGGATATTCAAAAAAAGTTGTACCTTTGCGGCGTTCTAAATGTTAAAATTACAGAGATGAGACAAAATATACGGGTGGTCACGCTGTTGCTTCTGCTTGCCTCACTGTCGGCCGTGGCCCAGCACAAGCGGCAGTTTCGCGGCGCATGGATACAGTGTGTAAACGGCCAGTTTGAAGGTGTAGGCACAGAGGCCATGCAGCAAACACTGACCTATCAGCTGGACCAACTGCAGAAGATGGGCGTCAACGCAATAATCTTCCAGGTGCGCCCCGAGTGCGATGCCCTCTACAGCAGCAGCATCGAGCCCTGGAGCCGCTTTCTGACCGGACGGCAGGGACAGGCTCCGGAGCCGTTCTGGGACCCACTTGACTGGATGGTTGACCAGTGTCACGCACGCAACATGGAGCTGCACGCATGGATCAATCCGTACCGAGCCCGTACAAAGGTGACGCGCCAGCTGGCCCCAAACCATATAGCAGTGACACACCCCGAGCGTTGCTTCGACTACGACGGGCTGACCCTGCTCAACCCTGCACTGCAGGAGAACCGCGACTACATCTGCCGCGTGGCGAAGGACATTGTGCAGCGATACGACATAGACGGACTGCACATAGACGACTATTTCTACCCATACCCCGTGGCAGGCCTGCAGATACCAGACGAGGCCGACTTCCGCACCAACAGCAACGGTATAAAGGACATAGGCGACTGGCGCAGATACAACGTCAGCCTGTTCATAGAGCAGCTGTGGCGCACCATACACCAGACCAAGCCCTGGGTGAAGTTCGGCGTCTCGCCTTTCGGAATATATCGCAACAAGAAAAGCTCTAACATAGGCAGCCAGACCAGCGGACTGCAAAACTACGACCAGCTATATGCCGACGTGCTGCTGTGGGTGAACAACGGGTGGATAGACTACAACGTGCCGCAGCTGTACTGGGAGATAGGCCACAGCGCTGCCGACTATGCCGAGCTGATACGGTGGTGGAACCGCTATGCCGCGAAACGCCCGCTGTACATAGGCGAAGACGTGGAGCGAACCGTCAGGCATGCCGACCCCGACGACCCAAGGCAACACCAGCAGATGGCAAAGCACGTGCTGCACGAGATAAACCCACACGTACAGGGCACCGTGCTGTGGTATGCAAAGATGGCCGTAGATAACCCAGGCAACTATGCCACCATGCTTGCCACACGCTACTGGCGCTACCCGGCACTGCAGCCAAAGATGACCTTCATTGACGGAAAGGCACCGAAAAAGGTACGCTCGCTGAGCGACACGTGGGCCGCCGACGGCCACCACCTGACATGGAAAGCGCCACGTGGCAAGGGATGGAAAGACCAGGCCTGCAAGTACGTGGTCTATCGCTTTGAGCGCGGACAGACCGTCGATACAAAGAACCCGGCCAACATAGTGTGCATAACGGCCGAGGAACAGATACCGCTGCCATACATCAACGGCAATACGCCGTACACATACGTCGTGACAGCATTAGACAGAATGCAGAACGAGAGCAAGCCACGGCAGCTGAAGGTAAAGCTGTAAGCCAGCGTTCAGCTTGCAAAAATGTGCAAAAGCAGCTCGCGCGAACATTAATAAATTGTAAATAAACGCCCAAGGCTGAGGCCGAATGACAAGTAATGAGTAACTTTGCCGCATGAAGAAAAGCACGATATGGATAGTAGCCACTGTGATGGGTCTTTCGTTCATCGGACTGCTGCTGCTTCAGTTGTCGTACATCGAACAGATGGCGAAGATGAAGCGCGAGCAGTTTGACGAGAGCGTCTATCGCAGCCTATACCAGGCATCGCGCAATCTGGAACTGAACGAGACACTGCGCTATCTTGAGAAGGACCTGAACAAGAACCTGAAGGGGAAGGATGGCGAGGCGGCGCAGACAAGCTTCCAACTGAAGATCATGGCCAACCGTCCATCGCAGGTGCCAAAGGCAATGATACTGCGCAGCGACAGCACGCAAACAGCACAGGCCAGCAAGTACATGCAGGACATGGTGCGCAGCAGATACCTATATCAGAGGTCGCTGCTCGACGAGGTGGTGTATAACATTCTCTACACCGCCTCGGAAAAGCCGCTGAAAGAGCGTATCAATTTCAAGCTGCTGGACCTGGACCTGAAAACCGAGTTGCTGAACAATGGCATCAACCTGCCGTACCACTTCACCGTGAGCAACGCCTACGGAAAAGAGGTTTACCGCTGTCCGGAATACAGCCCGGAAGGCTCTGAACAGCTATATACGCAACAACTCTTCCGCAACGACGACATGCAGAACAGCGCCGTGGTGAGCATACATTTCCCCGACATGGAGAGCTACGTATATGCAGGGGTGAGGTTCATGATCCCGGCCGTCATCTTCACCATAGTGCTGCTTGTGACATTCGTCTTCACCATCTTCAGCATATTCTACCAGAAGCGGCTGACGGACATCAAGAACGACTTCATCAACAACATGACCCATGAGCTGAAGACCCCCATCAGCAGCATATCGCTGGCGGCGCAGATGCTCGACGACCAGAGCGTGACAAAGAGTCCGGCAATGATGGCACACCTGAGCAAAATCATAAACGACGAGACAAAGCGCCTGCGCTTCCTGGTGGAGAAAGTGCTACAGATGTCGATGTTCGACAAGAAGAAGGCAACATTCAAGAAGAAACACCTTGACCTGAACGAGCTGCTGGAACAGGTGGCTGCCTCGTTCTCGCTGAGGGTGGAACATACAGGCGGAAAGATATACACCGAGGTAGAGGCTGTTGACTCTGGCATATACGCCGACGAGGTTCACTTTCAGAACGCCATAACCAACCTGTTGGACAACGCCGTAAAGTACTGTAAACCAGACCAGCCACTCGATATCTTCATCCGAACGTGGAACGAGCCGCAGAAGCTATGCTTCTCTATACGCGACACGGGTGTCGGCATGAAGCGCGAGGAGACGAAGAAGGTGTTCGAGAAGTTCTATCGCGTTCACACGGGCAATGTACACAACGTGAAGGGCTTCGGACTGGGACTGGCCTACGTCAAGAAGATCATCTCGCTGCACGACGGAACGATAGTATGCGACAGCGAACTGGGCAAGGGAACCACCTTCACCGTGACGTTAAACGTTAAACATTAAAAATTAAGCATTTAACATTAAACACTAAACATTAGATAAAGACAGAAATTATCATAACTTTCATAATGCGAAACTCAAATTAATAACGATAAACACACTGAATGACTATGGAAGAAAAACTGAGAGTCCTGCTGTGCGAGGACGACGAGAACCTGGGCGTGCTGCTGCGCGAGTATCTTCAGGCCAAAGGCTTTGAGCCGGAACTCTGTACTGACGGTGAAGCTGGCTACGAAGCCTTCACCAACGGCAAGTTTGACATCTGTATCCTGGACGTTATGATGCCCAAGAAAGATGGCTTCACACTGGCTAAGGACATACGCCAGATAAAGCCTCAGACCCCTATCATATTCCTTACGGCAAAGGCGCTGAAAGACGACATTCTGGAAGGATTCAAGCTGGGGGCCGACGACTACATGACCAAGCCATTCTCTATGGAGGAGCTGGTGTTCCGCATGGAAGCCGTGCTGCGCCGCGTAAGGGGGCAGAAGACCAAGGAGAGTACATTCTACAAACTCGGACAGTACAGCTTCGACACACAGAAGCAGCTCCTGTCGCACGCAGGCGAGCAGGTCAAGCTGACAACCAAGGAGAACGAGCTGCTGTCGCTGCTGTGCGCCCACCGCAACGAGGTGCTGCAGCGCGACTTTGCGCTGAAGACCATCTGGGTGGACGACAACTATTTCAACGCACGCTCAATGGACGTCTATATCACCAAGCTGCGCAAGCACCTCAAGGACGACGAGCAGATAGAAATCATAAACATCCACGGCAAGGGATACAAGCTGATAGCACCTGAAGAGGAATGAACCTAAAGAACACTGAAGATTTGAACATTGAGCAATGCATAAGAAGATTCTGACGTTATTGGCTATGGCAGCCCTATGCCACACCGGCATAATGGCACAAGAGGAAGAGGTGGAAGACCCCAGCATCTACTTTGTTTCGACAAGCAACATTCCTACAGCCGACAGCGATAATGCAAGAGACGTAAAAAAAGGCAAGGGGGGAAGTGTGGACGACTATATCGGACTGAATTTTCCCCACCACCCCATGTGCGACTGGGCGCCGGGAATGAAGTTCATGGTACGGCCGACAAAGAAAGACATGATAACGGGTGTCTTCAACGATGCCAAGACCGAGAAGCGTGTCAGCTGCGGTGTGCTGCGCAACAAGATAATGATATACGACGGCTACGTGGACAACGAGGAAACGGACAAGTGTCGCATATACTTCGTAAGGCAGGACAACGGACAGCGATACTACTACGAGACACCGGGAGGTGTGTACCAGTCGTACTGCGAACAGAAGACTGGCGTGCCCACACTGGCGTATCTTGACGATGTGATTAAGGCCAGGAAGTTGTTCACCGGGAAGAAAGCCCTGCTCAAGTCGTACCGCTACCGTGTGGATATGAGCCAGAGCAGTGAGGGCTTCGACGACGTGAGGAAGAAGGTGGGCACACCCGTCGTCATCAAGAAGGTGGGCATTGGCAGCCGCAGCTTCCCGGTGAAGATAGTGGTGGAGGACAGCGACGGACATCAGTTCTATCAGGAAGTGACCATCAGCCAGACCAACACTGGTCTGCGCGAAGACGAGCTGGGACTGGACAATGTGCGTTTCACCTTCGACGGTTCCTTCGAACTCATGCGCGACAGCGTGGAGCTGGTCAAGGCCACCAAGTCTGACATCATCGGACAAAAGGTATATCTGCTGAACCGCACGGAAATGACCACACCCAGCAAGCACGTGCAGTATATCAAGAAGTACTCGGGCTTCACCATCGAGAAGGTGGAGAAGCAACCCAACAGCCAGTACGTCACACTGCACCTGCGCAGCCTGAACGACAAGAAGCTGTACATGAAGAGCGTCATCATGCGCGAGGACAATGACAGTTGCGACGAATGCTTCAACAACATCTTCGGACAGGGCGACCCGCTGCGCGAAGACAACGAGCGTGCCAGGCAGATGCGTCAGGAGCTGAAGCGCAACCCAGGAGACGAACCACGGCAGGAGACCATCACACGTATCAAGCTGAAATAGATGGCAGCAGACCTGCACGCCGTGCGCACACTATATAGGCGCTATCCGAAGCAACTGATAAACAGCCTGCCTGTGGTCAGCTACGACGGACGCATCATCACCGTCAACACGGCAAGCGATGCACGCAAGGCTGTTGACTTCCTGCTGACACAGCCCCTGCTGGGCATGGACACCGAGACACGGCCCTCATTCCACCGAGGCGAACACCACAACGTGGCCCTGCTGCAGGTGGCTGCACAGAATGTGTGCTTCCTGTTCAGGCTGAACCTGACGGGAATGACCGCCGACATCATCAGGCTGCTGGAAGACACGGCCGTTGACAAGGTTGGACTGTCGTGGCACGACGACCTGCTGCAACTGACACACGTGGCCAACTTCAAGCCAGGGCGTTTCATCGACCTGCAGAAGCACGTCAGCGAGCTGGGCATTGAGGACATGTCACTGCAGAAGCTCTTTGCCAACTTCTTCGGACAGAAAATCAGCAAGAGCCAGCAGCTGACCAACTGGGAAGCTGACATACTGCAGGACAAGCAGAAGCAATATGCTGCCATAGACGCATGGGCATGCACCGAGATATGGCAGGAGTTTCTAAGGCTGAAAGCCACCGGGCAATACACTATCATTGAAGATTGAAAATTGAAAATTGAAAATTGAAGATTGAACAAACTCCACATCTCCACAACTCCACATCATGAACCGCATCTACCTGAAACGAGGCAAGGAAGAGAGTCTGCTACGCCGCCACCCCTGGGTGTTCTCTGGTGCAATACACCATACTGACACCGGACTGGACGACGGACAGACAGTGCAGGTCTTTGACAGCAACGGACAATACATGGCCACTGGCCACTACCAGCAAAGCTCCATTGCCGTACGCATTCTGACCTTCAGCGACGAAACCATAGACACAGGCTTCTGGCAGCGCAGGCTGCAGGCTGCCTACACGCTGAGGCAGACCGTCGGTCTGCTGTCAAGACCCGACACCAATGCCTATCGTCTGGTACACGGCGAGGGCGACTTGCTGCCAGGGCTCGTCATCGACATATATGGCCACACAGCCGTCATGCAGGCACACAGCACCGGCATGCACCTGGCACGCCGACAGATAGCGGCAGCCTTGCAGCAGGTGATGGATGGACAGATAGACAGCATATACTACAAGAGCGAGACCACCCTACCCTACATGGCACAGACAGGCGAGGCTGAGAACGGATTCCTGGTAGGAGGCTGCGCCGACGACGTGGCAATGGAGAACGGCCTACGCTTTCACGTGGACTGGCTGCGAGGACAGAAGACGGGCTTCTTTGTCGATCAGCGCGACAACCGAGCCCTGCTGGAGCGATATGCCAAGGGACGGCGGGTGCTGAACATGTTCTGCTATACAGGCGGATTTTCGTTCTATGCCATGCGCGGCGGAGCCTCGGTGGTACACTCGGTCGATAGCAGTGCCAAGGCCATAGAGCTGACGCGCAGCAACGTGGAGCTAAACTTCCCCGACGACCAGCGTCACCAGGCCTACTGCGAAGATGCCTTCCGCTTTCTTGAACACGTGAGACGACCCGACAGCCCTGACCACGGACAGGGCTATGACCTTGTGATACTGGACCCACCGGCATTCGCCAAACACCGCGGGGCACTGCACAATGCACTGAAAGGCTACATACGCCTCAATGCCGAGGCTTTGTCGCAGATGGAACCAGGCAGTCTGCTTTTCACCTTCTCCTGCTCACAGGTGGTGACCAAGGACCACTTCCGTGCCGCCCTGTTCACCGCAGCGGCACAGGCCGGACGCGAGGTGTCTGTACTGCATCAGCTACATCAACCCGCAGACCACCCCGTCAACATCTACCATCCAGAGGGCGAATATCTGAAGGGGCTGGTGCTGTATGTGGAATGAGGAGAAAACAACCTTCTACACAATGATGTTCAGGAACAGAATAGCGGCAACCGCAGCCCTGTGTTGTTGTGCCTTGCTGTCGATGGCGCAGGCAGACAAGATGTCAACATACGTGCGCCAGATAGCCAGACAGCATACAAGTAATGGAGGCGGTAGCCCAAGGGCTGCGGCACCCGAACGACAGGGCAAAGCAACGCCAAAGGTATGTGCATTCGTCCGTGTGACAGCGGATGCCGAAGAGATATTCCGCAGCCACGGCACAGAGAGCCTGGCCGCGTGGGGCGACATCCACATCGCCCTGGTGCCGGCCGACCAGCTGACGTCACTGGCTGCCGAGAGACATGTCAGCCGCATAGAGGCCCGACCCATGTCGCAGGCGCTGACCGACTCTGTCGCCTTGCATGTGAATGCGCTGCCCGTCTATGCTGGCCAGAACCTGCCACAGGCATACACGGGGCGCGGGGTTGTTGTGGGCGTAGAGGACATCGGCTTCGACCTGACACACCCTAATTTCTATAGCAGCGACACGACCGAATACCGCATACGCCGCCTGTGGGACATGCTCTCGCAGGACACCCTGGGCAGCCGCATGCCCGTGGGAGCCGAATACACCTCGCGCGAGGCGTTGCTCAGCTATGCTCACTCACGCGACGGACTGGAACAGACCCACGGCACGCACACAGCTGGCACGGCGGCAGGCAGCGGCTTCGACTCGCCATATCGCGGCATAGCATACGAGAGCGACATCTGCTTGGTGTCGAACGCCGTGACCGACGACATACACCTGATAGACAGCACACAGCTTTACCTCTTCACCTCGGCCATGGACGCGCTGGGCTTCAAGTACTGTTTCGACTACGCTGCCTCTGTAGGCAAGCCATGCGTGGTCAACTTCAGCGAAGGCTCACACCAAGACCTGATGGGCGAGGACCAGCTGCTCTATGCCGTGCTTGACTCGCTGACAGGCCCTGGACGTATCATAGTGTCGTCTGCTGGCAACAACGGCGGCTTCGGCACCTATATGTACAAGCCGCAGGGTGTGCCCTCGGCCGGTACGTTCCTGCAAGGGGCGTCGCGTCAGGCCGCCTTCACCATGCAGGGCCACAGCCCATTCTCACTGCGTACAATAATCTACAACGAGCGTCCCGACACCATAGTGCTACGCTCAGAGTGGCCTCTTTTGGCGGCCGACTCACTCTATTGCGACACCGTAATGCTGGCCGACGGGCAATATGAGTTCTTGATGGCCGGATACCCCTCGGGCTGCGACACCACAGCCATGGCCTACGAGGTGCTAATCACGGCACCGCGCTCACTGGGCTATACCGTGCCCGTGTCGGTAGAGATACTGGGTACCGACGCCGATGTAGAGATGTTCCAGTATGCCGGACGTTTTGTTACCAACGAGCTTAACCCCACCTTGAGCCAGGCCGAACAGACCCATAGCATCTACTCACCCGCCAGCGCGCCTTCCGTGATATGCGTCGGCGCGACAAGCTATCGCACGGGCTTCATCAACATGCATGGAGAATGGTATTCAGCCGACAACGGTACAAACGGTCAACGGGGCGGATACTCTGCAGTAGGCCCCACCTACGACGGCAGGTGCAAGCCCGACGTCATGGCTCCAGGCACCAACGTCATATCATCATACAGCAGCTTTTTTATGGAGAACAATCCCGGGCACCGCGTGGAAAACTCGTACATCAGCACCTTCCCCTGGAATGGTCGCACATACGTATGGGCCAGCGACGCCGGCACCTCCATGGCATCGCCTGTGGTGACAGGCGGCATCGCCTTGTGGCTTGAGGCATGTCCAACGCTGACACCCAGTCAGCTGGCCAATGTCTTCGCCCACACCTGCAGCCACTACGATTCCACCCTGAGCTACCCCAACAATCTCTACGGCCATGGGCAGATAGACGTCTATCGTGGACTGCTCTATCTGCTCGGCATAGACGGCATAGCAGACATCACACCGCACCAACCACGCAACCTCAGCATACGTCTGACATCAGACGGAAGGGTGCATTACGCCGTCAGCGCCGGAAATGGCAAGCTGCCCTCCCGCGTAGCACTGTTCGGTGCCGGTGGACAGAAGCTGGCCGACCTGCCAGTCATGGGCAGCCAAACCGATGGCTACACCCAGCTGCCAAGCCTTGCGCATGGTGTCTATGTGCTGCAAATGGACGGCCACGGTTCTGTGCTGATAAGGCAGTGAGGCAATATTTACGCATTTTCTTTGCGTATTCCGTTTTTTGTTGTAACTTTGCGGCCATGAACCTAAAACACCTTACCGCCACATTGATATGTCTGCTGCTGGCCGTGGCAAGTTGTCCGGCACAGTCAGACAAGGCCGACGCAGCAGGGGCAAGACGCATCTATGACGACGAACACCCACTGGTATTCGTTGCCCTGCCCGACCTCTGGCCCTACTCATTCAAGGGCGACGACGGCAAGGCCACAGGATACGAGATAGACTTGATGCGCATATTGATGAACAGGCTGCACATTCCGTTCATTGCCAGGCTGGTGCCATTAGACATGCATCTACATGACATTCAGCACCACAACGCCGACATTGTGGTACGCACCAACACCGCAGACCTTAACTTTGGATACAAGAGCAAGAATCCTGTCTATGTGTTCACCCACAGCGTAATCATGCCGCGCAGCATGTCGTCGCTCAACATACGCACGCCACAGGACATAGCCGTGCAGAAGATATTTGTCTGGCGCAACAGCTATGCCCACAGATACCTGAAAGAAAACCACCTGGACACTCACTGTGAACCTGTCAGCGACATTGGGGAAACCCTGCAGAGCATGAACGACAGCAAGCAGGGCGTAATGCTCATTAACAGCATGACGCAGAAATGGTTCATGGCCAACACCGAGTTGAGAAACCTGAAGGCCATCCCGATATACATGCCGCCAGCAGAGAAAATCATTCTTTCTACCGACTCGCTGCTCATTGCGCGGATAGACAGCGTGCTGGAGACGCTGACCGAGGAAGACCTGCGCCCGCTGCGCATGAAATGGTTCTATCCAGAGCGGCGCGAGACAGGCATACCGGCATGGGTGTGGCAGGTGGCAGAGGTAATGGTGGCGCTACTGCTGCTGCTCACCATATCGCAGATGGTAATGCGCATACGCGAGAAAATGCTGGCCGACCAAATGCGCCGGAGCAACAACCGTCTGTCGCTTATCCTGAAGAGCAGCCGCATGAGGTTCCTGCTATACGATGTGGCCACGCACAACATCATGACCGTGGATACGCAGGGACACATCAGCCAGTCCTTGGACCAGATAGAGTTCAGCCACATGTTTGTGCTGTCCGACTTTGAGCGCATGCACAACATCCTACAGCGCATAGCCGACGGTAAAAGAGATGAAGGCCGACTGATAATGCGGCAGCGGACTGAAAAGGCAGAGACGGAAACGGCTGAAACAGCAGATACAGTAGAAACGAACTACACGCAGCAGAACACAGAGGGAAGTCGCCAAGACTACAGGATAATGCAGGTCAAGCTCAGCGTGCTGAGACGCGACAAGACTGACGGCCATCCCACCACGCTCATAATCACCATGCGCGACGTGAGCGACGAACAGCGTCTGCGAATCTATTCGAAAGACCTGCTACGACGCTCGCACATCATTTTCCACACGGCGCTGAACGACATGATATACTTCGATGCCAACGGACACATAACCGAGCTGAACGACCGCTCGGCCTATACCTTTGGCATCAAGGACACAAAGGCATTCATAGCGTCGGGCATTGACTTCTGGCAAATGCTGGAAATAGACGCCGACGCCGACATCTCCCTCGGCCTTAATGCCGTCACCACCATACATCTGGGCACCAATCCGGCACTGTCGCCCTACGCCACACGTTCTGACGACATGTACTTCGAAATGATGTTCACGCCCGTATATGATGCCGATGGCCAGCTGCAGTGCTACTTCGTATCGGGAGCCGACATCAGCGAGACCGTGCGTAGCTACAAGGCACAACAGAACACCCTGGCGCAGATAAAGGAAGCCAACAACAGCCGCGGCCTCTATGCAGCAAATATAAAGGAGGTCATACAGTCGGGCGGCCTACGTGTCATCAACTATTCGCCCGACACCCACAGCCTTTCCATCTTGCACCACGACGATACCGTTATGCACAGCCTGTCGCAGGTACACTGTATCTCCCTGCTCACAGCCGAGTCGCAGGGCACCTGCATACGACTGTTCAACATGATGGACCACAGACGCAAGCAGCCAATAGACATCTACCTGAACACCACGCTGCGCGACAGCAGCGGACTGCCGCTGTGCCTGCAGGTACACCTCGTGCCGATACTGGACGAGAAGGAACATGTGACGAGCTACTACGGCCTGTTCCGCAACGTGAGCCGACAGATGGCCATAGAGAAGAAACTGAAGCAGGAAATGGCCAAGGCCCAGGAGACCGAACACCTTAAGACAGCCTTCCTGAAGAACATGTCATACCAGATACGCACGCCGCTAAACGCCGTGGTGGGCTTTACAGAGCTGTTCGCTCAGGAACACGACCCTGCCGACGAGCCTGTCTTCGTAGAGGAGATAAAGAAGAACTCCGACTATCTGCTGCGTCTCATCAATAGCATACTCTACCTGTCGAGGCTCAACGCCCACATGGTAGAGCTGCAGCCTAAGACGCTCGATGTGGCCGAATGCTTCGCCATCCACACCCAGATGGGCTGGAACATGCGACTTAAAGAGGGTGTCAAGACAGAACTTGAGCAGCCATTCCTGCACCTGATAATGCAGGTTGACGAGCATGCCATGACTTTCATCATAGAGAAGCTGGCCTCCAATGCAGCCAAGTTCACCACCCATGGCCGACTGAAAGCATCGCTGGCATACATCGGCGGCCAACTGATGATGACCTTCGACGACACCGGACAGGGCATCCGCGAGGACGACATGAAAGCCATACGCAGTGGTGACATAGGCAACGGCCACGACACCGAGACCGAACTTGACCTGGCCATCTGCATACAGCTGGCACAGCTGATGGGCGGACAGATTGAAATGGAGTCGGAGCTTGAACAGGGCACCACCATAATGGTGACACTGCCCATCACGGCCACACAGGCAGAAAGGAGGAAAGAGGCATGAACACCACGCACCGTCAACGCCCTGCGGCACACGCAATGTGGCTGCTGACCGCCGTCAT
>FLNV01001653.1_pt1 | contig 19108 bp, 17 predicted proteins | sample 1140351 | NCBI WGS metagenome assembly FLNV01 (sample SAMEA3878207, study PRJEB12797) | bioreactor metagenome | biome: Moose rumen | place: Sweden | collected 2011-10 | reverse complement strand
CCTTCCCGTTGTATTTGAAAGTGGTGGAAACCTCTGAATACCAACGGCCACCGAGGAAAGTCATGTAGGTGGAATCGCCTTTGGTGACGTCCTCGATGAAATAGCGTTGCAGTTCGGTCTGGTTCCCGTATTTCTCCTGGTCGAAGAGGATGGGCAATGACTTGCGGCGCATCTCGTTGCTACGGTAGTTGGGGTCTTTGGGGTTCAGTTTGTAGCCGAACTGGTCTTCCTCATAATTGAAGCGGCGCATAAACTGGCCCATCTGCTTGGTCATGGCATAAAGCTCCGTCTCGTCCATCTTAAAATCGCCAATCGTCTGGGCGTAACCGCTGACGGATAAAAGAAGTCCAAGGGCAATAAGTGCGATATGTCGGGTAAGTGTTTTCATTAGTTTGTAGTTTGCAGTTACCAGTTTGCAGTTCATTCGAAAAACAAACAACCGCAAACTGGTAACTCCTAACTGCTAACTGTTAACTATCTATTCGTCGTTTCCTTCACCCTCATGTCGCCGAGCAACACGTCCCAGAAGCCGATGGTGCGGCCACCGATTTGGGTCTCCTTGCGTTTCACGTAGACGGTGATGTCTTTCTTGGTGGTGTCCTTGTAGGCTAAATTGCCTTCGCGGTCGTAGCCACGGAAAGTCTGGAAGATGGTGATGACACCTACATAGGTGCCGTCGGGCTGACGTTGCAGGTCGCTGACATACTCGATGTTGTACCATTCAATCTCGACGCGGTCGTAGTTGAGGCGCATCAGGTGCTCCATGTACTTGCGGACGCGATAATAGGTGATTTGGTTGGAGCCGAGCGACGACACGCCGATTTCCGCATCGCTCATGAAAAGCTCTTCGGCGCGGTCGATGACGCGGTTGGCCTCGCTGAAAGGCGTGTCTTTCGAGCCTACAATCTTGATGTATTTGCTCAGGTCACGCACCTTCTCCAAGGCGAGGCTGTCGATGGCCTGCTTGCGTTCAAAGTCGATTCCGTCTTGTGCGACGGCGGTGCCCATAAAGCAAAGGACAACCGCCAAAATTGCCATTATCTTTTTCATTTCTTTATCAGTTCTAATTCGTTAATCTTTCCGTTGCTGTTATACTTGATTTCGAAGACTTTCTCGGTCGCCTTCCTTTGGTCCTTGACGTAGTTCAGGTACTTCTCGATGGTCGTCGGGCGGTCGTAGTCGTTGAATCCGGCGTTCTGCTTGATGATGATGAGCACCGGCACATTGGGCGACTCAAACATGCCCAAGGTCTCGTTGATGAGGCGGTTGGCTTGGCTGACGCTGCTGGCGTTGGCGATGCTTGTGAAGTTGCGCCCAAGCACGACATCGGCGGCGTTGGCTCTTTCGCGTTCCTCGGCGGCACGACGTTCCTCCTCGTCTTTCTGGGCACGCTCGCGAGCCAGTTTCTTCTCCACTTGGAAGAGCAGGTCGTCGACTTCGGCGTTTTGCAGGTTCCAGTCCTTGATGGTCTGCACCCGGGCTTCCTTCTCTTCGAGGGTCCAAAGGGTCTCGTCGTCGAGGATGGCGTTCAGGTCCTTGATGGCCTGGTCCACTTTCGATTTGTACTCAGCCTCAGCGGCTTCCTTGGCAAGGCGTTTCTTGCTCTTGCAACTGGTGGTACCTCCAAGCGTGATGAACGCGGCCAAAAGTACCATCATGACGGTTGTGATTCTGTTTTTCATTTTTATCGAATTTTTTCTATATAACTCCAATAGGTGCAATTAAATTGCAAAGGTAGTGCTTTTTTCCGTTGCTTGCGACTTTTTGGCACAATTTTAAGCCCGCCCGCCCAATGGGATGCTTCTCAGGATTTTGTAGAACGGACCCGATGGCTGCAAGAAGCTCTGGAAATACACCAACTCCTTCACGTCGGCATGGAGATAGGTTTTCTGCTCGATGGCGTTGTAGACTTGCATAAAGAACTGTTTGTCAACCAATTGCTTGATGCGGCACACGGTGAGATGGGGCACAAAGTTCTGCCGGTCGCGCAAGTAGCCCAAATCGTCGAAGGCGTCCAAGAGGTCGTTTTCGAGGGCAAACAAGGCTTGGGGCTGGTCGTTCATGCCGAGCCAAAGCACACGCGGCGAATGGTTGCTGCCGAAAAGCCCCGTGCGGTCGAAGTCCATCGCGAAAGGTTGGTGCCGCTTGGCCACCTTGCGGCAGGCCTCGATGATGGCGGGGATGTCGTCCTCGGGTGTGTCGCCGACAAATTTCAGCGTGAGGTGTATCTGGTTGGTCTTCACATAGTTGATGTATTTCTCGTGCTGAAGGTTCTTCTTCAACTTCTCGACGAGTGCCGGAAACTCCGTCCCGCAAGGGATGGCGATGGCCAAGAAAGTGCGTTTGGTTTTCATCGTTTGTGGTTTTTGATTGCAAAAGTAGTTTTTTTATCCGGTTTTCACCAAAAATCCGTATTTTAGCCCTTTCAAAAACGAACGAAAATGAACACTTACTCCATTGGAATCGACATTGGCGGCACCAACACCGACATTGGGTTGGTGCGCGACGATGGCCGCTGCATGGCCAAAAAGAACCTCCCGACCAACAAATATTTCGACGCATCGCTTTATGTGTCAGACATTTGCGAACAAATCAAGTTTTTGATGACCGAAAACGGCGTTGCCGCCATCGACGGCATCGGCATCGCGGCGCCGGCGGGCAACTACTACACAGGCTGCATCGAAGGCGCCACCAACCTCAACTTCAAAGGTACGGTCGACCTGGCTTCGATGTTTCGCAGCCATTTGGACGTGCCCGTGGTGGTCTCCAACGACGCCAATGCTGCGGCCTACGGCGAATTAGTCTACGGCGGTGCCAAAGGCATGAAGAACTTCATCACCTTCACTCTTGGCACGGGTGTGGGCAGCGGCATCGTGGTCGACGGGAAGTTGGTACACGGCAAGACGGGCGGCGCGGGCGAACTCGGCCATGCCATCCTAATCCCTGAAGGCCGGCCCTGCGGCTGCGGACGCAAAGGCTGCCTTGAGACCTACACCTCGGCCACGGGCATCCGCCGCACGGCCTTGGAGATGATAGAAGCGACGCCCGATTATGTGGGCGCACTGTCGCAAGTGAAGCCTGAAGAGCTGACGAGCAAAATGGTGGGCGACGCGGCCAAATATGGCGACCCCTTGGCCTTGAAAGTCTTCGAGAAAACGGGCTATTGGCTCGGCATTGCCTTGGCCAACGCCGTGGCATTCAGCGGCCCCGAGGCCATCTTCCTGATGGGCGGCCCCGTGAAGGCGGGCGAGGTGTTGATGAAGCCCACTCGCGAGTCGTTCCAGAAGCACCTGTGCTTCGTCTACGACGGCAGCGTGGAAGTCAAGGTTTCGGAGCTGCCCGACAACGACGCGGCCATCCTCGGCGCGGCGGCCTTGACGAAAGCGAAGTAAGCGTTGCAAAAAACCCCGCCACGAAAAACCGCGACGGGGAAAAATGCAATACTTATGAAAAAATTGTCTCTTATTCTTCTTCCTTCTGGCTCTCTTCGTACTCCTTGAGGAGGCGGTTCTGCACGTCGGTGGGCACTTGCTGGTATTCAGCATACTTCATCGTGAAGGTGCCACGGCCCGAAGTCAGCGAGCTGAGCGAGGTTGAATAGCGGTCCATCTCGGCCAACGGCACCTTGGCGTGGATGGTCTGGTAGTTGTGGTCGCTGTCCATGCCCATGACGATGGCACGACGGCCTTGCAGGTCGGTCATGACGGCACCCATGAGGTCGGCGGGCATACGTACGTCAAGGTCGTAGATGGGTTCCATAATCTTCGGGCCGGCGTTCTTGAAGGCGGCGCTGAAAGCCATACGACCGGCGATCTTGAAGGCCATTTCGTTGGAGTCGACCGGGTGCATCTTACCGTCGTAGATGTAGACGATGATGTCGCGAGCATACGAACCCGTCAGCGGGCCTTGCTCCAAACGCTCGTTGACGCCCTTCAGGATGGCGGGCATGAAACGGGCGTCGATGGCGCCACCGACGACGCAGTTGGCGAAGATGAGCTTGCCGCCCCAAGGCAGTTCGTACTCTTGCTTGTCGCGCACCTGCAGTTCGCTCGGGTCGGTGTAGCCCTCGAAGTAAGGTGCCAATTGCATGTGGACCTCACCGAATTGGCCGCTACCACCAGATTGTTTCTTATGACGGTAGCTGGCGCTTGCGCTCTTGGTGATGGTCTCGCGATACGGGATCTTCGGCGAAGCCGTCTCGATGGCAATCTTATAGACGTTGTCGAAGTACCATTTCAGGGTGTTGAAGTGGTATTCGCCTTGGCATTGCAGGATGTTTTGGCGCAGTTCGCGCGACATTCCGGCGATGACGGTCGGGTCGGTCTTGTGGATGTCGTTGAGGATGCTGCCGAGCTTTTCGTCTTCCTGCGAGTTGACAGCCTTGACCGCAATCGAGAAGATCGGGGTCGGGAACGGGATTTCGGGGAAGGTGGTTTCGGAAACCTTGGCGTCGACGAGCGAGTCACCGATGCGGCCGTCTTTCAACTTGATGGTGCAGATGATGTCGCCGGCGTTCACTTTCTCGACTTCCTCGCGGTTCTTGCCACGGAAGACGAGCAGCTGCGAGAGGCGTTCCTTGTTGCCCGTGCGCGGGTTGACGAGGTCTTGGCTCTTCACCACGGTGCCGCCGTAGACGCGCATCCAGGCCACGTCGCCGAGGTTTTGCTCGGTGGTCACCTTGAAGATGAACAAGGCGGTCGGGTCGTCGACGCTGTTGTGGAACTCTTGTCCGTTGTTGGCTTTCACAGCCGGCATGTCGGCGGGCGACGGGCAGGCGTTGATGATGAACTCCATCAGGCGGGTGACACCCACGCCACGCTTGGCAGCGCCGCAGATGACGGGGAACATCTCACGGTTGACGATGCCGAGGTGGATACCGCGTTCCATGTCTTCCTCGCTCAGGGTCATCTCCTCGAAGAACTTCTCCATCAGGGCTTCTTCGCCTTCGGCGGCGTGCTCGATGAGGTTGTTGTGCAACTCTTCGGCCTTGGCCATCTCAGCTGCGGGGATGTCTTGGATCTCAGGGGCACCGTTGCCATCCTTGAAGACGAGCATCTTCATCATAATCAGGTCGATGACGGCGTTGAAGTCCTCACCGGCGTTGACGGGATATTGGATGGGCGTGACCTTGTCGCCAAAGTATTCTTTCAGTTCGCGGATGGTGTTGTCGAAATTGGCGTTGCTGTGGTCAAGTTGGTTCATGAAGAACACGACGGGCTTGTTGGTGTTGGCGGCGTGGCGCCAGGCGTTCTCGGTGGTGGCTTCCACACCCGACTGGGCATTCACCATGCACACGGCCATGTCGGCGGCGTAGAGGCAGCTGACGATGTCGCCCGAGAAGTCGCTGAAACCGGGAGTGTCCAAGATATTGATTTTCTTGTCGTTGTAGAGGGTGTACATCATGGAGGCGTTCACCGAAATCTGACGTTCCATCTCGATGGGACGGTAGTCGGAAACGGTGTTCTTCTCGTCGGTGCTACCTTTTCTGTTGATGAGCTTGCCTTCGAAAAGCATGTTTTCGGCAAGCGTGGTCTTACCCGACTTTGCTGCGCCAATGAGGGCAACGTTGCGGATGTCTTTTGTCTGGAATTCCTTCATTGTTATCTAAGTGTCTAATTATTAAATTTTTACTTTTCGCGAAAAATAAGTGGGTGCAAAAGTATAAAAAATAACGATACCTTTAGCAATAATGCCATAAATTAATTCGGAATGTGGAATGCGGAATGCGGAATGGAAGCGCATTCATAATTCAGAAATGGCCTTATAGATACTATCCCAACGGGCATCGTCCATCTTGGCTCCGACGACTTCGATGATGTTTTTGGCCACGACAGCTCCCATCATGCCGCATTTCTCCAAGTTTTCGCCTTTGACGAGTCCGGCGAGGAAGCCCGACGCCCAAACGTCGCCCGCGCCGGTGGTGTCGACCACGTCGGCCTTCATGGGCGGGATGGTGACGACTTCGTTGCCGCGTTGGATGAAGGCGCCTTTGGCACCCACTTTCACCACTGCGATTTGGCAACGCTCGGCGATGAAGTGCAAGGCGGCTTCAGGGTCTTCCAATCCCGTCAGTGCCTGCGCTTCCTGCTCGTTGGCGAAGACGATGTCGAGTCGGCTTTCCAAGAGGCGGAGCAACAGTTCACGGTTTTTGTCCACTTCGTTGTAGCTGGCCATGTCCATGGCGATGGTCAAGCCTTTGTCGGCGGCGGTGTCGATGGCTTTTTCGAGCAGCGTGGGGTTGGCCACGAGATAGCCCTCCACATAGAAGACGTCCCACCCGTCCAAGAGTTCGGGCTTGATGTCGTCGGCACACATCTCGGCGGCTGCGCCGAGGCAGGTGGCGAAGGTGCGCTCGCCGTCGGGGGTCACCATGGCCATGGCGCGACCCGTGGGCGTGTCGGTGGTGAGCAACTGGGGCTTCACATGGGTTTCGATCATCTGTTTCTTGAAGAACTCGCCCACTTCGTCGTTGCCGATCTTGCTGAGGAAACCCGTCTCGACGCCCAATTTGGCCAAGCCGCTCATGGTGTTGGCCGTTGAGCCGCCGCTGGCCCGTTGGCATCCAAACCGTTTCTCCATTTGCTCGCCTATCTTGACGGCATCGTCGGTGTTGACATATGTCATACTGCCTTTGGGGAGGTTCAGCGTTTTGAGGATTTGTTCGTCAGGCACCTGAGTCAGGCTGTCGACCAAGGCACTTCCTATTCCGAGTATTCGTTTCATTTGGGATTCAAGATTTAAAATTTAAAATTCAAGATTTGAGATTTAAAAACGTGCAAAGATAAGGATTAATTTGATGTGATGAGGATTTTGGAGGAAATGTGGTATTATTGTCGTCAAAATTTTCATGTTGATTTACAACGAGATAGGAAATAAATGAAAAAAATCGGCGGGAAAATGTTGTCGGTAATGAAAAAAGCCGTACTTTTGCAACCGCAAAAACAGAGAAGTTCTGTGACAGAGTGCAGCCTCCTTAGCTCAGTTGGTTAGAGCATCTGACTGTTAATCAGGGGGTCTCAGGTTCAAGTCCTGAAGGGGGCGCAATTTTTATGTTTCATGTTATTAATTTTTTGGCCTCGTAGATTCTCCCCGTTTCTACGGGGTTTTTTTGTGCCGTTGGAGCCATCTGTCGATGGCACCAACGGCACAAAAAGCAGGGACTGACGTCGCCTGCTTAAGGTCCTGCCGCCCCTACGGGGCTGGGAGGAATCAATGAAATACAGTTTTGAAAATCAGTTTGATGTCGCCCCAAAAGTTCCAATGGTCAAGGTAATCGAGGTTGATTCTCACCTTGTCGGGCCATATCACTTCGTCGTTGTAAGCTTTTGGGTTGGGTTGCCGCGAGAGCAACTCTTCTTCATTGCGGTACTTGATGCTGGCCGGGCCGGTGATGCCGGGGCGCAGTTGGAGAAGCCTCCTGTCGTCGCCAACTAATTGGTCGGCATAGCCGGGCACGTCGGGGCGCGGCCCCACGAAACTCATCTGGCCGATGAGGACGTTGACCAACTCCGTGAGGCAGTCCACCTTGCTGTGGCGCAGCCAATGGCCCATGCGCGTGATGCGCGGGTCGTCGGCAGTGGTGACCGTGGCGCCCTCCGATTGGTGCAACATCGTGCGGAACTTGCAGATTTTGAACGGCCTGCCGTTTTTCCCGATGCGTTTTTGCATGAAAAACACTGGCCCTTTCGAGTCGATTTTGATGAGCACGGCGACGACAAGCAGTGGCAGGCAAAGCACGACAAGCCCGACGAGTGCCACGATGCGGTCGAAGCACCACTTGAAGAAGAACCCTATTTTGTGCCTATTGCTCTCCACGTTGCATGGCCTCCATGTTGAGTATTGCCTTAACGCGCGGCAAAGTTATGGTTTTTCGGAATGGGTACAGCACCTTGACGGCGATTTTCATCCACCAGCGGTAATGCACGGCCAACCGGCAGTAGGCTTTGCGGAAATGGAATTTCTCCTCCAAGAAAGGCTGGATGTTGGAGTGCTCGGTGATGCTGCGCGAGCCGTCGGTGACATAGCGAAAGCCTTTTTCCTGCAAGTAGTATTGGTTCATCGAGTAGAAAAGGCCATAATATGGGAAGGTGCCGTTGTGCTTGTACTGCGGCATAATGCCGATAACACCATATTCCGCCGCCTCTTTCCACAAACGGTTGGCGCAAAAGCCGATCAGTTTCTCGGTGTCGCGTTCAAACACGCCCCAATATTCGTAATCCTTGCTTTGGCAATGTCGCAGATACTCCTCGAAGACATCGGGGTTCATGGGGCGGTCGACAGTGGCATAGTCGTCGAAAGTCGCTTTCAGTATGGGATAGCCTTCGGTTTTGACCAAGGCAAAGTCGATACGATTGAAAATGAGTTTGTTGAGCGATTTCGTCACACGGTTTCTCGTGTTCGAGTCCAATTCCTCCATTCCTCCAAACCGGTCTTTGATGAGGTTCCAGAAACAAGTTTCCTCTCGGCAATCAAAGTCGAAGGTGTTTCGCACCATCAGTCCGCTTTGCTTGAGCAGGGCTTTCCTTTGCTGCTTGGTCAGTTGGGGTTCTTCGTGCGGTGCGCCGTCGAAACGCCATGCTTTGCGATATAGGTAGAATCCATCCATCACAGGCGTTTTTTGACGGCGTTGAATGCATAGCAGACAAAACATCCTACCGAGCGGAAAAAAGGCAAGCCTTCTTGGTTTCGATACACTTTCCAAACATCCCGGGCGGCTTTCCATTTGTTGGCCGATGCCGAATTGCTTCTGACGCGATATTTCATCAGCACTTCCTGAATGGGATAGGCGCAGTGTCCGTCTTTCAGGATCTTGCACCATAGGGCCATGTCGTCGCTCGTGGCGTTGAAGGGCATTGTCAGAGGCCCTGTCTTCTCCGTGTCGAGCATGATGGTTCCGCTACCTATAATGGTGTTTTTCAGATATTTGTCATAATTGACAATACCAGCCGTCTTGATAATCTTGCCTTTTGGCGAACCGTCTTCCTTGATGAGTTCATATTCGGAATAGCTGAAAGCGCAATGGTTGTCGAGCATGAATCTCACCTGTCGTTCCAGTTTTTCGGGATGCCAAAGGTCGTCGTTGTCGAGGAAAGCCACAAAACGCCCTTTTGCCCTTGCAAGACATTGGTTGCGGGTGCCGGCGATGCCTGAATGCTGCTCCGCGACGACAAAATTAATCCTTGGTTCCTTGTCGCAATAGGATTGGACGATTTGGGGCGTCGGGTCGGTTGAACAATCGTCGGTGATGACTATTTCCCAGTTTTGGTAGGTTTGATGCAGCACCGATTCAATGCTTTCGGCAACGAACCTTTCAGCATTGTAACTCGGCATGATGACCGAAACCAAAGGCTGTGTTTCCATCATTTCAGTCCTTCAATCCAAACCTTGATCTGTTGCTCGTCGTGAAGCCTGCATACCAACAGCGAGTGGTCGCGGTAGGCCACAAGGTAGTCGTCCAAGCCTTCCACCACGGCTTCGATGCCCTCCTCTATATTAATAATGGTGTTGGTGTTGTCGACCGAGACCACCTTGCCGCGCAGGGCGTTGCCCGCATCGTCCTTCTTGGCGTGGGTGAACAGCGAGCCCCAGGTGCCGATGTCGCTCCAGCCGAAGTCGGCGGGGATGGTATAGGTGTTGGGCGACTTTTCCATCACGCCGTAGTCGATGCTGATACTGGGACAGTCCACGAAGTGGTCGTTGATGAAGTCCTGCTCTTCGGGCGTGCCGAAGTTGTAGATGCCTTTCTCGAACACTTCGACCATTTCGGGCAGGTATTGCTTGAAGGCCTGCATGATGCCGCCCAAAGTCCAGAGGAAGATGCCGCTGTTCCAGAGGTAGTTGCCTTCGCTGACGAACTTCACCGCCGTCTCATAATCAGGCTTTTCCTTAAACATTTCCACTTTCACTACATTGTCATGGATTGCTTCGCTTTGCTCGCAATGACGCAAAGCGTCGCTACCGCATTGAATGTAGCCATATCCCGTTTCGGGCCGACTTGGCTTGATGCCGATGGTCATCAACGCCTGTGGGTTTAGGGCCAAGAAGTCGAAGCCAAGGCGGATGATGCGCTGGAACTCGGTTTCGTTGGTCACAAGGTGGTCGGCGGGGGTGACGACGATGTTGGCGTCCTTGCAGCGGCTTTGGATGTGATAGGCGGCGTAGGCGATGCAGGGCGCCGTGTTTCTTCTTGCCGGTTCGCACAGCACTTGGTCGTCGCGGAGCATGGGCAGGTGCTCGAGCACCAAATGCTTGTAGGCCTTGTTGGTCACCACGAGGAAGTTCTCGTCGGGGATGACGGGGCTGAACCTTTCGTAGGTGCTGCGGATAAAGCTCTTTCCAGTACCCAATATGTCAAGAAATTGCTTGGGATAGTTATCCTTGCTGAGGGGCCAGAAGCGGCTACCAATGCCGCCGGCCATGATGATGCAGTAGTTGTTGTTCATTGCTAGAGTTTTACTTGTCTAACGCTGAAAACACGCTATTATTGCTTTTGAACTCGGGAACGATGGCTTTCATCTGGGCCACGATCTTCATTGCGTCGCAAGTCTCCAACTCGGCGTGCAGCTTGGCAATCAAGTCATCCACTTCGGAAGTTTCGTATTTGCGCACCACGGTGTGCATGATCTTCTCGTTGTCGGTCTTGATGGTGTTCTCCTCGTTGGCTAGCACCTCTTCGTAGAGTTTCTCGCCCGGGCGCAGTCCCGTCTCGACGATTTCGATTTCGGGACGGTGGGCCAATTGGCGCATTTTTTCCGCCAAATCCCAAATCTTGACCTTCTCGCCCATGTCGAAGACGAAGATGTCGCCGCCTTCGCCGATGGAACCCGCTTCGAGCACGAGGCTGCATGCTTCGGGGATGGTCATGAAATAGCGCGTGATGCGGCGGTCGGTGACGGTGATGGGGCCGCCTTGCGCGATTTGCTTGCGGAACAACGGCACCACCGATCCGTTGGAGCCTAGCACGTTGCCGAAGCGCGTGGTGATGAACTTGGTGTTGCCCTGCCGGCTTTGCGTGTAAATCTCGGCGATGCGTTTGGTGGCGCCCATGACGTTGGTCGGGTTGACGGCTTTGTCGGTCGAAATCATGACGAACTTCTCTACGCCGAATTCGATGGCGAGGTCGGCCACGAGCTTGGTGCCGAACACGTTGACGTACACGGCCTCGTAAGCGTTTTCCTCCATGAAGGGCACATGCTTGTAGGCGGCGGCATGAAACACCACCTGCGGACGGTAGGTCTCAAACACTTCGCGCATACGCACGGGGTCTTTAACGTTGGTGATGACGAAGGCCATGCGGTCGTGCATCTCCTTGAAATCGTCTGTGTTGTTCATCTCGAACTGGAAGTCGTACATGGGCGACTCGGCCTGGTCGAGCATGACGAGCTTGGCGGGGTTGTAGTGCATCACCTGACGGCAAATCTCGCTTCCGATGGAGCCGGCGGCACCTGTCACAAGCACCACTTTGTCGTTGATTTCGCGGATGACGTTGCTCTTGCCGATGATGATGGGGGTGCGCCCCAAGAGGTCTTCGATCTTGATGTCCTGGATTTGGTTGGTCGTGAGCTTGCCGTCGACCCATTTGTCGAACGAGGGGATGGACTTCACGGTGAGGTTAAGCGCCAGGCCCTGCTCGATGATTTCCTTGTTGCGTTCTTCGCTGAGGCTGGGAATGGCCACAATCATCACGTCGATGCCGTATTTCTCGATAAACTCGGGCGTCATGGCCACTGTGGGCGGATACACCTTGATGGTGTTGATTTGCGACTTGGCACGTTGTGGGTCGTCGTCGACGAAGGCCTTGATTTTGAATTTCGAATGGGTGTCTTGATTCAAGGTGCGCATCAGCACAGTGCCACCATCACCTGCGCCATATATTATAGTGTTTATCTTGTCGCCTGAATTTTTATAGACCTCATTGTACAATCGTCTAATGGTGAAGCGCAACATTATCATCAGCACCAAAGTGATGAGGTAATGATAAACGATAATGGTAAAGGGAGGGTAATAGTTGACGGCAACAGGCGGATAGACTTTGATGAAAAACAACTTGCTTAACATGATGACAACAAAAGTCAAGGTGCATGACGAGAAAATCTTTCGAATGTCGTTGAAACCCGAATAACGCAACATGCCGTCATAAGTCTTGCTAATCAAGAACGCGAGGAGATAAAACAAAGGAAAAAGCCAAACACGTTTCCAGTCAACAACTAAGTTCAGCCTGGTGATATCGTTGAAATACACCATAAAAATCGCTATAACATAAGCGAAAAGGACAATGGCCATATCGGTTGCCAAAATCCAATATCGTGGCAAAGTATTGCTTTTAAATTTGCCAAAAATAAAGTCACAAAAGCGTTTAATTAGTTTTTTCATGAGATCACATCCAATTGAAAATCGCAAAATTACGACTGTTTTTAGATTTTTCAAAATATTTTTTCCATCAAATGCCATTTCCCCGTCGATGGCAAGTTGGGGTCGGCACCTTGGCAACAGGCCACATAAGCTTCCCACTCGGCCTGTCGGGGCAGCGTGGCAAGTCGGGCCATGTCGCGCTCCCAGTCGAAATCGTCCACCGTGTCGCAAATCATAAACACATGGTTTTCAAAACGATAGATTTGCATGTCGAGGATACCGACTTGGCGTTGGCCTTCAATGATTTCGGGCCACACATGGGCATGGATGTCGCAATATTTTTCGATCAGTTCGGGGTCGTCCACAAGTTCTAATGTTTGGCAATAGCGTTTCATTTTTCAGTTGACAGTTGACAGTTGATAGTTGTTCAGTTATTCAGTTGGGAGTTGGGGGTGATGGTTTGTTTTTGAGATGAACCGGCCGTAAACAACGATGACGACGAAGCAGACCAACGGCAGCACGAAGCTCAGGTTGACCGAAGGGATGCTCCAAAGTCCGCCACCGTCGATGATGCGGGCCTGCAACGGAGGCAACACGCTGCCACCCAAAATGGCCATGATCAGTCCTGCCGCCCCAATCTTGGCGTCGTCGCCCGTGTCGGTCAAGGCAATGCCGTAGATGGTCGGGAACATCAGGCTCATGCAGGCGGAGATGGCCACGAGGCAATACATTCCGGCGCGACCGTCGAGGAAAATGACGCCGAGCACCAACGCGGCTCCGGCTATGCCCAAGTAGGTCAGCAGCTTCGACGGGTGGATGTATTTCAGCAGGAAGGTGCAGATGAAGCGGCTCACGCAGAAGATGGCCATGGCGACGATGTTGTAGCGTTGCGAAAGCACCTCGGCGGCTTGCTCGGTCATGCCTTCGTTCATGAAGACGCGCGTGCCGTATTGGATGATGAAGGTCCAGCACATGATTTGCACGCCGACGTAGAAAAACTGCGCCACCACGCCATAGCGGTAAGGCTTGTTTTGCCATAGGCGGCGCACCGTCGGGCCAAACTTTTGGTCGGTGCTTTCCTCGGTCTTGGCTTGGTTTTTCACCAACAGCAGGATGACGACGAAAAACACCACCAACACGGCTCCTATGGCGATGTAGGGACGGCTCAGCACGGCGAGGTCGGCGTTCTTGACGGCCTCAAACTGCTCGTCGTTGAGCAGGGCGCGTTCCTCGGTGCTCATCGGGTTGAGCTTGGCTTGGATGAACTGCATGGCCACGAACATCCCCGCCAACGAGCCGATGGGGTTGAAGGCTTGGGCGAGGTTGAGGCGACGGGTGGCCGTGTCTTTGGCGCCCATCGAGAGGATGTAGGGGTTGGCCGTCGTTTCGAGGAAGGAGAGGCCGCAAGTGAGCACGAAATAGGCGATGAGGAAAGGGTAATAACTGCCGATTGCCTTGGCCGGGATGAACATCAACGCGCCGACGGCATAGAGTCCGAGGCCCATCAGCAAGCCCGCCTTGAAGGAATGCTTCTTGACGAAAAGCGCGGCGGGCAAGGCCATGCAGAAATAGCCGCCGTAAAAGGCCAACTGCACTAAGGCTCCGTCGGTGACGCTCATGCGGAAGATTTTCGAGAAGGCTTTCACCATGGGGTTGGTGATGTCGTTGGCGAAGCCCCACAGGGCGAAACAACAGGTCACTAACGCGAAGGCCAAGAGGTGTTTCTTTTCTACTACTTTGTTCATTTTCTCCTGATTTTCAACATAATGGATTCCGAATGGTTTTGATGGAACGACATGGCATCCTTGACCACGCAGGCGAGATAGCCGCCACCACCAGCACCGGGCATCTTCCAGGCTAACACACCCTCCAAGGCGGAATAACGGTCGATATAACGCTGCACCGAGCCTTGGATCATCGCGGGAAACATGGCCGTTTGGGCGTTGAACGAAGCCTTGTAAGCCGTTGCGAAAGCGTTCAAATCCATGTTCATGATGGCGTTCCAGCAGTCATCGGCGGCTTGGGCCAAGGCCTTCACCTTTGGCGCGGTGATGTCTTTGCCTTCCACTACCGAACATCCGGGGCGGCGCGGCTCCATGGGAATCATGACGAGATGGTTTTCAAGCCATTGCAGCATATTCTCGTCTTGGCAGGTCTCGATGCGGACGGGCCAATACAGCTTGTCGTAGTAATGCCTCACCAAGCCAGGCATACAGATGCCGATGCTGTCTTGCGCCCCGCTGATGATGCCGTCGCTGCGCTCGGGGTCGTTCTCGAAGCAGAAGACGAGCTTGGCGAGGGTCTCGGGGTCCATTTCGGGCAGCTTCATCGGCCAGATTTTGCGAATCATATTGCGTGTCGAAGTGGATAAGCCACAACGCTCGCGCACCTCGAAGGTCGGCTCAAGGCTGATGGTGATGGCCCATCCCGGAGCGAAGCACGAAACGTAAGGTTGGTCAATCCATGTGCCGGCAATGTCCAAGCGGGTGGGGATTTGGCAAAGGTCTTGTTTCAACGATGTCGACGAGCGGGCCTCCAAGCCCTCGGAAGGCGTGCGTCGAAGCACCACATACTCGATGCCGCGCTCCTCGCAAAAACGGCGTTTTTCTTCCGATGCGCCGTCCTCGTTGACCACAAAGACATCGGGCTTCACCTTGTCGACCGTGCCGACGAAGTCCATCACGCCGCTGCCGTCGTTGATGAAAGCGTCCTTCACATAACGGATGGCCTTCACCATGAAAAGGCGTTCCTGTTCGGGATAGAGCGTCTTGTGGTTCTTGTAGTGCAAAATCGTGGCGTCGGAGCCGATACCTACATAGAGGTCGCCATATTGCGCCGCCTGCCGGAAAAACTCGACATGACCGCTGTGCAAGAGGTCGTAGCAGCCCGAAACAAACACTTTCTTGGTCATAACTTGATGGATTCAGGCTGCAAAGATAGTGATTTGTAGCACAATAACAATCAAAGTTGTTGAACTTCCGCCAAGGCCGAGACGAAATACCAGCGACCGTTGCTCTCGCAATGACATCGGTAGCGGGTGCGTTGCTTCTCCCCTTTGTGGAAGACGAGGCCGTTTTTCAAGACGAAGCGGGCACCGTCGGGCAAGTTTTCCACCGTGACGATGTTTTCGGGACTTTTGTCGTAGCGGCGCATGACGCGTTGTAGGTTTTGGTCGGCGGTGCTGCTGGCCTTGATGTGTTGCAGGTGCTTCTGCAAGGCTTCAAGCACGTCCTTCGGGAAGACGGCTTCGGTCATGAAAGGTTGCAAAAGAGTGGCAAAACGGTTTTGCCATTCCAGACCATGGGGTTGCATGCGTCTTGAGCCATATTGCTGATACACATCGTAATGCGCCACTTCGTGGAGGTAGGTGACGAGCATTTGGTAAGGGTTCAGGTCCAAGTTGAGCGTGATGGCGCAGATGCCGTTTTTGCTTCTCGGCGGACGGAAGTCGCCCAATTTCGAGGCTCGTGGCCGCTTGAAGTGCAACATGAAACGCCGTTGCGTGAAGACCTCGCCCACCATCGTCACAGAAGAAGCGGGAAAATAGCGTTTCAACAACTCGATTTCCTCAGCCTTCATGATGTTCGAGGAGTTCTGTGTCCAAAGTCTCTTGTGGCGTATAGCTCCACTTGGTGCAGGTGTTGCAATGGCGCGGCGTGCGACGGCGACCCGGCACTTCCTTGGTCTTGCACGATGAGGCCGTCAGTGTAAGCCCCAACAAAATCAATATCAACAGTTTGTTCTTCATCTTTGCTTCATTTTGACAGCCAAGGCGCGGGGTCTTGTCGGTTGGTTTCCTTCAACAGCTCAAAGTGCAGTTCGGTCTTGTTCTCGGTGACGTTGGTGTGAACCGTGCCCAAGTTCTGCTTGGTCTTCACCTTGTCGCCGCGTTTCACCGTGACGTTTTCCAAGTTAGAATACACCGTGAAATATTCGCCGTGGCGGATGATGACCACCGTGTTGGATCCAGTCAGCTTGGTGACGCTCGCCACCTCGCCGTCGAAGACGGCACGGGCCTTGGCGCCTTCGGTGGTGGCGATGTCGATGCCGTTGTTGGTGACGGTCACTTTGTCGGAAACCACCGAGGAGTGTTTGCCGTATGACGATGAAATCACGCCACGCTCGACGGGCCATGGCAGCTTGCCTTTGTTGCTGACGAAACTTGTCGATAGCGTCTTCTCGGCAGGTGTCAGGGCCATGCCTTTATCTTTCGGTGCCGTCATGTTAGGCGTTGAAGTCTTTGGCGTAGTGGCAGTATTGCTTTTTTTCTTTGCCTCTTCCCTTCGTTTCTTCTCGGCTTCCTCGTTGGCTTTGCGGATTTCCTCGGCGATGATGTCGTCGACGGCCTTTTGCAGCTTTTGTGCTTGCTGTTGCTTGTTCTTGATGTCTTGCTGTATGTTGCCTTCTTTTTTCTTGAGTTTGGCCACATAGCTATTCAGTTCTTCCTTTTCCTTTTTCAACGCGTCTTGTTGGGTTTTCTCGTCATGCAGCAGGGCGGCCTGCTCCTCGCGGGCTTGTTGGTTGGCTTCCACCTCGCTGCTGATTTGCCTTTGCGTCGAACTGATTTGGTTCATCTTGGTTTTTCTGGCATCCGTGAACTCACGGATGTAGCGCAGTCGGCTGAAGGCTTGGTTGAAGTCCTTGGAGGCGAAAATGAAGGCCATCTGGTCGTAGTGGCTGCGGTTCTTGTAGGCAAACGTCACCATCTTGGCGTATTCCTTTTGCAGCTTGCCGAGGTCGGCGTTGAGGGTCTTGATGTTGCTTTGTCCGGCGTTGATTTCCTCGTCGAGGAGGGCAATCTGCTCGTTGTAGGCCTTGATGAGCTTCTCGCGCTGCTTGATTTTCTTGTCCAAGAGGTTGACTTCGTTAAGCGTCATTTCCTTGTCCTTGGTGGTCTTTTTCAGCAATTGGTTGGCGGTCGAAATCTCCTTTTGCAACGAGGTGATTTCGCTTTGCAGCTGCTGCTTCGACTTGCCTTTCGTCTTTTGGGCAAACGACGGCGTAAGGAAAGACAACAATAACAAAACCAATATGATACGCAGTTTCTTCATTTCATTTTCGGGAAGCGTATTCGCTCCATCTTGTCCGTAATCTTCAGCGGGAAGGTCGTCGGTTCGTCAAAGCGGATGTTGCTGTATCTCACCTTGGCCGACAGGCCTCCCATCAGGAATGTCTTCAACAGCACCGTTTGGTTCTCAACGGGCGGAAGGCCCTCGTTATTGTCCAAAAGCAAAGTTTGCACCCAAGGCAGGCTGAGCGGCATCCCGAGTTGCACCGAAAGCGTGTCTAAAGGCTCGGCCAAATAGGTCTTTTCCAAGCGGTTGACGACCCAAACTGAGTCGGCACTGACTTTGGCGCGCAGCACTTCCACGCCCATCGTGGCGGTCACGTTGAGCCAAATGATGCTGTCGCGGCGCATCCGCAGTTGGCCGCTCAAGTCGTTGAATGACTGGCCGTTGCCTTCGGCTTGGATGCTCAAGTTGGCCGTCATCCATTCAAAGGCTTGGGGTTGCACAGGTGTCACGGTTTTCTTGCGCGAGGCGCAGGAGGTAGCGACCAGCAACAGGACAAGGAATGCTATTTTCGCAAGGTGTTTCACGCCAAAAGTCGCTTTCAATTATCGTTCCAAATGATGAAAAACACCATCAATTTTTCAGCTTATTCATGATAGCCTCATAGTGTTTCGTATAGGTCTCGTCAGGTTCCTTCAGCAGCTTCAGGGCTTTCTTCATGTGCTTTTCGGCTTCTTTGTAGTCGCCGCGCATATAGAGCACCCAAGCGTGGGTGTCTAAGTAGGTCGGGTTGTCGGGCTCGGCGGCGATGGCTTTGGTTGACATTTCCAAAGCCTTGTCCAAGTCTTGGTTTTTCACGGCTAAGTAATAAGCGTAGTTGTTGAGCACCAACACATTGTCGGGGTCGTTGCGTAAGGTGCGCTCGTAGGCGTCGAAAGCCTTTTCCTCGTCGCCTTGCTCGTGATAGAGGTCGCCAAGGAAGGCGTCGAAGTTGGCCATTTGCAGCTTGTCGGTGGTGTATCTCCTCCCCTTTTCCAAGTAAGCGATGGCATCGTCGTTGATGTCCAACACGGCACTTGCCACGCCCACGTACCAATAGAACACGGGCTGCATCGGGTAGTATTGCAAGGCTTTGACGGCATGGTCGCGCACGTTTTCGTTCTCGTTGAGGCGCGACTCGCTGATGATGAGGTTTTGCCACGAATAGAAGTCGGTGCTGTCGATGGCGAGCGACTTTTGGTAGATCTCCTTTGCCTTCGTTGCGTTCTCATTAATGATATAATAGGAGCCGAGGATGAGGTAGCCGAGTTTGCTGTCGGGGTGCGTCTCGACGAAGGCCTCGCCGCATTGCCGTGCCTGCTCGTTGATTTGCTTCCCGTCGGCGTGATGCTGCATCCAATAGTCGTAGATGCTGCCCTTGGTGTTGAGGTCGAGGTTCTTGTTGCGGATGGCGGCCAACAGTTCGTTGAAGGCCTTTTCGCTGTCGCCGGTCTTGTCGTAAAACTCCAACAGCGAGACGTGGATGTAAGGGTCGTCGGGACTGATTTCCTTGATCTTCTCATATTCCCTCAACGCTTCCTTGTTCTTGCCATTTTCGGCATACACCTGAGCGAGCATCGAGTGGTAGCGTGTGCTTTCGGGGTTTTCCTTGATCAGTTTTTCGAGTTCGGCCATCAGTTTCTTGGTGTCGCCCTTGTGGTTGTAGATGCTGAGGCGTTGCTCGGTGATGATTTCGCTCGGACCCA
>FLNV01002125.1_pt1 | contig 19129 bp, 22 predicted proteins | sample 1140351 | NCBI WGS metagenome assembly FLNV01 (sample SAMEA3878207, study PRJEB12797) | bioreactor metagenome | biome: Moose rumen | place: Sweden | collected 2011-10 | reverse complement strand
AGGCCGTTTCCACCTGTTAGTCAGCCATATATCGATCAGCTGGCAAATGGAGAAGAGCATATAAATTTCAAACAATGCCCACACAAACCAATAGCCGTTATGTGCCCCGCCCTCAGGCCACCAGAACAGCGACCACCAAGGCCGACTTTTTATACAAATTATAGTATAGAGCATACCAGTACATAGGAAAGGGATTAGGAGCTGAACTGCTTTCTTTTTAAGGTTTGAGTAAATACCATACCAGTTGTCTGTTTGCTTGGCGAACATACCACTCAGAAAAAAAAACAGAGGCATGCAGTACAAATCCTGGAATCTATTCCAAAAACCAGTGTAACCATTCATTGAGAAATGTTCAATATGTCCAAATACCACACAAAAGATGGCAAAAGCCTTGGCAAGGTCAACCCAGTGTATTCTTTCTTTCATTATATAAATATTTTCTCTTTCCTATCTCCTCACCCCAATCCAAGCTAACCATCTGTCAACATGCCACATGATACGGTGGGGTTTCAGCCCGAAGGCCTTCCAAATGCTGTGCTCCAAGCGCTGCTCCAAAGGGAGCCAGGTAGCGCCATAGTGGTGGATGCTGACGGAGTGTGGGGTGATGGTTAACTTGCCTGTGCCATAGTCCTTGGGGCAGAAGTATTCCTTGGGGTAGATATAGATGCCAGCGATGTGCTGTATCTCGTTGATATTCTGAAGACCATATTCCGATAGCATCTCCGAGGTGTATTTCACGATGGTGGCCGTGCCTGTCTTGCTTTCCTTGTCGAACGACAGGGTCTCATAGAATTCCAACATTTCTTTGTACAGGCCGAGGCCGGGGTTTACCCCAAGGCCGAGGCCGGGGTTTACCCCAAGGCCGAGGCCGGGGGCGACGCCTAGCGTCGTCGCCCCGCTGCCAGCCTCATTTTCGCAGCCCATGAACGGACCTCGGGTTATGATGTCGTCCATTGGTTTGATAATTTCGACATCCGTATCGAAATACAGTCCCCCATATTTGTAGAGTATCCAGAACCGGGCATAATCGCTGACAAAGGCGTATTTCTTTGCTCGATAAGCCTCTGCGGTATAGGGGATGATATTGATATCAAAGTTATCTTCATTCCATTCCTTTATCTCATAGTCTGGCAGGAATTTCCGCCACGATGCAATGCATTTCTGTGCTAATTCCGGTAACGGATTACGGCCAAACCAGCAATAATGAATGATTTTGGGTATCATAGTCCTTTATGCATGAATATATAGCTACCCATACACAAAGGACGCTTGCAGCTTTCCTATCTTTTTATGCGGAACAGCTTCCCAAGCCATTTGTCCACATGCCACATCACTCTGTGGCTTCTCAGGCCGAGGGCAATCCAAAACTTACGCTCCAAGCGTTGCTCCCATGGAACCCACGAACCGGAGAACTGGTGTATGGAGTATGTATTGTTTGTTACGCTTGTCTTTCCTGTAGAATAAGATTTGGGGCTGAAATATTCGCAAGGCAGGATGTTTAATTCAGAATTACCCCCCCCAGAGCATCTTCTGGTGAATAAATATTCCTCAGATCCACACCATTAGCTTGCAGCACTGTCTTAGTCACCTGCGGCAGCGGCTTGGTGTCGAAGGTGCCGTCAGTTTTGATAAAGTTACGGTCTTTATAATAGTCAAGGATGCACCCTACCCACCCACAGTCTTTACTAGCTCCGAGAGTGGCCATTTCGGGCACCTGTTCCTCGCCGTTTTCATAACAAATGAAGTAGTCCATCGAGAGCAGATCATCGTAGGGTTTAAGCACTTCCACATCCATGTCAAGGTAGATGCCTCCCATCGTATAGAGGGCATACATACGGATATAATCAGCGGCAAAGGCATATTTCTTATTCTCGAATGCCTCTTTCACCCATGCCGAAGAATCAATGTCGAAGCGTGAGAAATCCCATTTGATGAATTCATAATCCGGGAGATGCTTTTTCCATGTAGCCATGTAATTCTGCAGCTCTTCAGGAACAGGATTATCGCTCAGCCAGCAATAATGAATAATTTTCGGTATCATATTTTTATACGTCTTTTAACGCTATCTAAGATATAATTTCTCTCACTCTGAGTCATTCCAACAAAATAAGAGGCTATCAATGCCGACAAGACAGAAACAACTATCATGGAAAATGATACGAGGAGTGAACTTTCGAGTGTCACCGACAACAGAGTTGGAACAATAAGTGCAGCAACAGTCACTTTCAGAATCGGCCATATCACCTCAGCGGTGAACTCCATATAGCGCATGCCTATCATCCCTTTTATAAGATACATCCGAATGAAAATCAACGAAGTTTGTGCTATGATTGCTACAACAACCGTTATTTCAGGAGAGGCACCTAAATAGAGCGCAAGAAAGGAGGCTGGGAAGATGAGGAAGATGGTTGACGATACCATTGTGGTGTACTTTCTTATTTTGCCATAACCTCTGGCAATCTGAGCCAACAGGTTCGGAATAATCTGAATGAGCGTACATATCAGAAACAATCTACAGAAAACTGCAGTCTTTGCAGGCACTTCTTTCAGCCATAATGCAAGGACATCTTCCATGGCAAAGAGCAGTGGAAGCGACAAAACCATTAGCAAATAGAATGATAAACGTGATGCCTGAAACACCAATCTCTTCATAGCATCAAGGTCGCCAGCGGCATAAAGCTTGATGACTTGAGGATTTACCGCCACTTGGAAGTTCTGAACAAACTTATTGACGGCTAAATTCACCTGTAAACCGATAGCACGTGCTGCGTTGATAGCAGGACCATAGAAATAGTTGATAAGCAGGTTGACACCCTGATCGGTCAATAGCCAGGAAATTTCACCAAAGACATTCCAACTGGCAAAACCCGTTATTTCACGGAGTATCGACCAACTGCCATTATTCCTTATGCGACTTTCCGCAAATGCCCGACGGCAGTATACATAATAGATTATAAGTACTATCATCGGTACTACGGCCATCATTACCGCATACGCCTTCAGTTTATCCCATATGGTGATAGTAAGCATATATGCGATAACCAATCGAAGGATGCCGTCAAAGATTGACAAATAGGCATAGATACTCATTTGTTCTTTGGCGATTATCATGCTGTTGAAAGGCACCTGCAAAATAAAAAAAACTGTAGACAGAATACTGAAATGTAGCACCCAGCGAGCGGTATCCATCCTTTCTGCAGGAATATTGATATAGTTTTCAAGATACCATACGCCCAAAACTTCCGTTAGAATAATCACGACAACAGCTATCATAACATGAGCTGCCAACGACACATTGAAGTAACGATTTAGTTTCTCGCTGTCACCCTCTCCTATGGCAAAAGAAAAGAAACGCTGCACAGCGTTAGTCATTGAAGAATTGAGGAATGACAGCATGGCCACAATGCCTCCTACTACATTGTACACACCAAAATCAACTACCCCTAACTGGTCGAGGACCACACGGGAGGTGTACAGCGTAACTAACATCAAGACCACCATCCTGAACGATAGGAGGAGGGTGTTCTTGGCTATGCGCTGATTGTCGTGAATAGATTGTGTCACCTTTTCAATCGGGGATAAGCATCAATGAGACTCCCTTCAGTGCAATTCAGAATATTGGCTCTCATATAGATTGCATAGTCAGCCATAATTTTGTGACCTTTAAAAACTGCGAACATCTCAAACAAGAAATATGGCATATCCTTGTATTTACGACTTTCATCATAGTGCCATAGCATAGGTTTAACAACCTCACTCGTATCAAAGGAGTGCTTATAGACATAGCAGGGAATATTATTGTCGTTTACCATAAGGCCGTTAAAATATGTATGATCTACTCCTTGAAGATAAATCTGTTTATAACCCAGTGTTACGCCCACATACAAAGCATTCAAGGCTACAGTAGAATATTCGCCATTCCCCATACCATGCTTGTATATGAAGTTTCTCAGATGATTTTGCTCACTAAATATCGGGAAGTGAATGGAATGATAGTGTTCTATCTTAATGTGTTTGTTACGAGATAGGATGGGTAGCATTGGAGAGTCTTTCGTATTAAAGCGCACAAAGAGTGTCATATCCCAATCAACTTTATCTGCAAGGCCATTCATCACTCTCAAACCGCGCTCTTTATAAATAGTGTCGTATAAAAACATTGGGTCAGAAACTACATAATAGCGTGGCTTTGCTTTCACGCAACGCTCGTCTGTAATGAAGTCGTTGACTGCAATATAATCACAATTGTCATCTACAAGCGGGTCATTATCTATGTTATCAAGGAATTTGCCTAAAGAAGGACCATTCGCTAAGACATGAAGTTTACGATTAGGACTTACTCTCATTCTACGAAAATGAGTTCTTCCTTCAAAAAGACATTTAATCACATGGACTAATGCCAAAATAAAATCTTTCAAACTCTTTAGCATTTCAATTATTTACTCTAGTAAATTGTAAGCGGTCACTTTAGACCCATTCAGGCCTATGACAACCATTTTTTATAAATCTTTAAAAATTCGATGCGGATTTAGTAGGTGGCCTGAGCCATTTGGGGCTGCCACCTGTGAGCTACCAAGTTCACCATGTAATCCTTTGCCGTATCCTTGACACGACGGAATATGTCACTTCTTCAAAATCAGTTTACCTTCATCATACCTTGTCCTCAATTTCCAGCAACTGACCAAAGAGATCATTGGTTTCACTTAGCTCCCTATTCAGGAAATTATCATCCGACGGCATGTTTTCGTACTTTTCCAGCGCTGTGATTTTTCCATTCCGTATCTGATACACACACACCTTATCACCTTCCAGCCGCGAAGACTTGGGTACTATATTCTCTAACTCGCTTTCTAACTGCTTATCACTCGTCTTTATGCTCGCAGCCTTCACAGCCAGCGATGTATAGTCAATCATATATGGACTATGCGTCGTGATAATCAGAAGATTCTCATCTTTGTCGTTATAGGCCGAGAACAGGTCATAGAGAACATTACGCTGCGCTGTTGGAAAAAGATTCTGCTCAGGCTCCTCCACGATATTAATAAACTTACCATAGGTGAGAAGAGATGATTGCTGACTAATCAGCAACCGTCGCATATTCTCGTCAATACTGTCATCTGCCAGAATTGCTGCAATACGTTTCTCTATGGCATTATTAACTTGAAGGTTCGTAGAGGTCTGTTCTCCCCTACGGATAAGATGAGCAATGTAACGGGTCACCAGTATCATCGGTATCAGCGACTGAAATCCGCTGGCTGCTTCTGATATCCTGACCCTGAAACCGTCACCTTTCAACCACGACACATTGTTAAGTTTATCGTACACAAACGCAAAACCCTTGATGGGCAGCGACAACTCGTTTTTCAGCGATGTCCGCCCCTTGTCATATTCAGAAAACAACACGAACAGTGCATCGGGTATTTCCTTCATCGTATCAGGATGCTCCACTACTGTCAAAAAATTTCTTTCGGCAGGCACATACATAATCTTCGGCATCGTGTAATGTGCTTTTTCATCCACCGTTTCTATCGAGAAGTTCTCTTCTTTATAATGAAAGTTATACTTTATTCCCTTATAGTGTATCTCGCTCTCCTTTTTCAAATAGTTTTGTATACGATGAAATTCCAGTCTTTGTCTGAAGTAAGTGTTGCTGTTGGTTTTCTTATTCAGAGCAATGTCACCTCGCACGAGTGCCTTCTCCATCCATACAAATGTAGAGATAAGCTTTGCTACAGTACTTTTACCTGCCCCATGGTCTCCACAAATGATAGTAACAGGATATATAGGCATTTCACCCTCATACCCTTCCTCAATGGGACCAAAATGATGTATTTCTATTGTATTCATTTATAATTCCCTAATTTGGTTTTAAGGGTACAAAGTTAGCTCTTTTCTCCTACACCCATTACATCCGTCCACAATATTTCTTATTTTTTAACAGTCAAAACACCACATCAACGTCTCACTCATATAGTCCTTTGAGTAGAATATGAATGCCTCGTCATAGCGCTTGGGATTATGCTTCATCTCATCACGCACGATTCCGGACAAGCCTTCACAGCCTTTTCGCATATCGGTAGGCTTGCTCCTCAGGTAGTATTTCGTCTTAGATGTGAAATCCAACATGGCTTATGACAGTTTGCGAAGCAGCTCTGATACTGCATCTTGGGACTCTCAGAGGTGGACACCTCTTCAAGCCACGCTCCCGTCAGGGTATCGGAGGAAATGAACAAGCTCCGCCGGGAACTCAGCGACCTACCGTGAAGTTAGATATCTTCGTCAAGGAGCCTGTAGTCAATGCTGCTTGGATCCTTATAGTTATTCCAAACGGCCAAGATGGTTACTTTGTCAGCCTGTGGGGAGTAGAACACCGTGACTTGACGGATAGGCAGTTTCCGAATCTCGCATCCATGATAGGTAACACCCGGATAAACCGTACCAATCAGCGGAAAATCTGCCAAATGGCTCACGTGCTTCTGCAGATGCAGGTATGCTTTGCGAGCTGCGGCATAGCCAAACTCATCCAGCACATAGGCTATCTCGGCATCAAGTTCTTGCTCCGCACTCTCCAGCCACTCGATTTCAGAAGCCATACTTGGTGCGTATTGAGTCAAAAACGGTCTGGTTGGATACGGTCTTCTCCTCGCCTGCCTCGGCACGGCGCACACGCTCCACAAGCAACGCGTGCATCTCCTCTGCCGTGTGCGCATTGGGCGACGGGGCGTGCGACATCTCCATATCCTCAATGGCATCGTTGACAAGAACCTGTAACCAGCGGTCTATCACATTCACGTCCTTGAACGACGGGTTGATGCGGCTCAACCTTGCTTCATCTATGTTGACTGTTCTTATACACATGACTTCATCTTTTTATGTTCACGCTGCAAAAATACAACTTTTTATGCATATACAGGAAAGAAGAGCGAATTTTAACATTTATTGCTCCGAATGCATGATTTTTGCTAATTTTGTAGTGGAAACGACCGAAAAAACCAGATTCCCGGATGTCTGATGAATGTCGTTAAGATGGCTGATGGAAGATGGCTGATGGCTGATGTTATTCCGCTCCGTCTAGCTTCTTACATCGAAAAGGCCAGGCACTTGACCGATGGTCGACCTCTGTCACGACTCGGCAAAGTTCATGCGAGCATGACTCTGCTCTCGCTGCTCCATCGGTTGGCTTGTATAGCGTCTGAGATTTCACTCATGATATTGATGTATGGTATTTGATGACTAAGAACTGAAGCCTACTTCTTATTGAATATGAAGTTCAGACCCTGCTTGCAGTAGAAGTCGAATTTACCATCTGACGATATTAGTGGCAAATGCTCGGTTATGGCATGAGCTATGATAAGATGGTCAGAGGTGTCTGTATGCTTGGCTGCAAGATTCCAACGGAGATTGACGAATGTCTGTCAGAGACTATTGCTTCAACATCATCGCTCATCTCACCTGTCTTATTGAGCATATAGAGCATGATGCAGGTATCGAGCAGGTATCGCATGGACTACAGGTTCGTAAATTCTGCAACCATCTTGTGGAACTCCACCTCCTCTTCGGGAGTAAGCGGAGTCCATCCGTGCTTGATCTTATAATCATAAGCATCCTGAAGCCTGGAAAGCCTGCTGGGAGTGCCCGTGTTCTGATTTGTAACCGTTGGCATCATAAGCTTATTATATTTACGCGGTGCAAAGATACGAAAAAGATTTGAATCTTGCCGTACTATGAACCATTATTTTTCAATTTTTGTATATTACTTGTCATAAAACGAGTCCCGAAATCCATTCACTCGAGTCAAATCATCGATTCACTCGAGTCAATCGATCGTTTGACTCGAGTGAAGTTTTTGAGTGGCTCTTTACTTCCTCCAGACCGAGGATACGGTCGAATTCGGGACGCAGCTGCTGGAAATCGTAGGGGGCGCGGTGGTCGGCACCCTTGTTGATATGGTTGCGATCGTTCTCGTTGTATTTGCCCTCGGTGCTGCCGTTGGGAAAGAACTGATTACAGAGCGACTGGTTGCCTCCCTTGAGCACGCCCCGGCTGATGAAGTAGCCAAGGAGGTTGAGCCAGGTGAGCTTCAGGCTGCGGAAGTCGTTCTCGCATCCCCTGCGGCAGGTGAGCAGACTCCAGAACATCTCTGTATACTGTGATGGCTGTGCCGTGGCGGTTGAGGACGGTGGCGGCAGGAGAATCTCAGCGAAACAGCTGAGCACGCGTTCTGCAGTCATACCCCTCAGCCAGTGGGCTTGCTGTACAAGCTGCTTCAGCCGCGAATAGATCATTTTGCGCTGCTGGTTGAGCTGGCTGGCATTGATATCAGCCTCCACTGCCAGAGGGTCTATCAGCCTATTCAGGTGATGTATGCGGAAACAGTCAGCAAAGAGTGTCTTCACATCGCTGATATCCATGAGGTGGCGGGAGGCAAAGAGGAAGCGCCCGAACTCTGGATCGGTGAGCGGACAGGGGCGTTCTATGTCGATATAATGCTGGAGCTGTGGATCCTGATGGCGCTGGCGCAGACCGGCAATGATCTGTTCACGCATCTCTATAGCCCGGTCACGACGGTAGCGCAGCGGCCATGCCGTGGCCTTGCGGTGAATCTCCTGCGAAGCGGTCTGGTCGGCATCAGGACAGTGGCGGTAATAGAGGCGCAGGCTGAGACGTACCAGCTGCTCGTCGCTGATGTCGCCTCGGCTGAAGAGGTCGTCAATCTGGCGAAGCGTGTCGAGCAACGTGCTCAGAGCCATGTCGAGGCAGTAGGCCATGACTGGCTGGTTGGCTATGGTCTTCAGATAGCTGATAGCCTGGGGCACCACTTCCTCCTGATATTTCTGTGGGCGGTATTGGGCACGACTGGTATAGATGAGCCGCAAATAGTCGATATACTGCTGTCGGAGCACCTTCATGCTCTGGCAATCTACACGGTCGCTCCACTCCTGCTCTTCGTCGGCACTGAGTTCTGTGATGCGCTTCAGCTGTTCGTCCATCCGCTGCACATATTCCCGCACATCGGCCTGCAGCTCACTCTCAGCATAGCGGGGAGCGTAGATGGGCTGTTGCTCGGCAGTTTCGTTGGCAGCAGTACCGTCAACTGTATCGTCGGCATCGGCAGCCCCGACATCGAGCAAGTCGATAAAGTCGAGGTTATAAGGAGGTTCCGGCTGGATGTCACAGCTATCGTTGAGCCGTTTGTGAAGGCCAGACAGATAGCCTACCCACCACTTGAAGTTAACATCGTGAGACTCGCGGAATGGCAGATAGATGCGCCAGCGGCTGAGTGTGCGCAGCAACTTCTGCGACAGGCTGATGCACTCCATGGCCGTAGCCACAGACAACAACTGTCCCGACACACTGTTTACGCTACTGAGAGTCATCGTAAGCAGGGTGTCTATGTGAAGAAGCATGTTCTTCAGGTCGGTGATCTTATCTTGTGGTTTCATTTCCATTTGTGTGATGTGTTGGCGTGAACCTGGTAACGAACCGATATGACACGAAGTGAACTGAACCGTGTTGGCATATGGAAATATAGAGTTGACAACAGTTGGAAACTATTGATTATAAGGCATTTGACTTTGCGGGCTGAAATAGCTGAAGTCTCATGATTTGAGTGCTTGACTTCTTTCCTGGTTCATTATACCTTTGCACCGTCAGCCCTCGAGAACAACGTCGTTTGAACAGGGAAATGCAAGTCCCCGACTGACAGGGGCAACGAATATGGCATTAAATGTCCAGTTTATTAAGTATCTCAACAGCATCCTCAATGAGGAGATTGTTGTTTCCCGTCTGGTGAACCAGCAGGTGCTCGACTTCAACGCACTCTGCGAGTATCTTGCCGACGGTTCGACAGTGACGGCAGCCGACGTGGCCGCAGTGATGAAACAGATCGAGATGCGCATACCGCTCGTCCTCGGCCTCAACGCCAAGGTGGTATGCTCGCCCGAAGGTCTGACCTTCCGTCCTACTGTCAGCGGCTCGCTCACGCAGAGTCAGCTCAAGAAGAAGCTGGAGGCAAAACTCCTGGCCGACCCTTCTGCTGACATCGACGTGAACCGTGCCATCTCTGTATCCGACCTGACCACCTCAGATCTGACTGCAAGCATCGCCATCGACCTGCCTAAGGTATGGATTGAGCGCTTCAAGTCGAAGGCTACCTTCAAGCGTATCACCAAGGGCAATGCCGACATCTCTGAGGCTTCAGAGGAGTCTGCCACCTCTGGTGAAACCACTGGTGGCAGCTCAGACAATGGCGGCGGTTCCAACACCGGCGGTGGTTCCGACAACGAAGGTGGTGAAAACGGAGGAGGAAACACAGGTAGCGGCGGTTTTGAAACCGGTGCCTGAATTTAGTAATTTAAAAATTTTATAGCGTATGAAAAAATTATTCAAGAAACTCATTAAGAAGCTCATCAAGAAGTCTGTAACCGAAGTAGTGGAGCATGCTCCTGAAATCGTGCCGGAAGTGGCACCAGAGAGCAAGTCGAAAAAGGATCTCTGGAAATATATTATCCAGATTCTCATCAGCATTCTCTCTGCGGCACTCACTGCACTCGGCACTACCTCATGTATGGGTCACGGTCCATTCTAATCATAACATAACATGAGAAGAATAACAATGATTGTGCTGCATTGCAGCGGAGTGATGCCTGGTGTGCATCAGGATATCAGTGTGATCGACAGCTATCATCGAAAGAAGGGATGGAACGGGGTGGGCTATCATGAATATGTGCGTCGTGACGGCACCGTGCAGCATGGACGCCCCATGTGGATGGTCGGTGCGCATGTGGTTGGCCATAACAAGTACTCAATAGGCATCTGCTATGAGGGCGGTCTGAATTCTGCATCTGAACCCGAGGACACAAGGACTCCCGAGCAGGTTCGTGCCCTGCGTGAACTGGTAGAGCGTTACCATGCCTACTTCCCTGATGCAGTTATCGTAGGTCATCATGACCTTGACCCTTCCAAGCCCTGTCCATGCTTTGATGCGGTCTCAGAGTACTTGGATTTGCAGCCCCAGAGATAGGGTTCGCAAACATGGTAAAGCGATTATCTCTCTTGAAGCCCTGAAGCGTAGTTGCTACGCTCCAGGGCTTTTTTATTATTGAGCAATTTTGCTGGCATGGTACAACATCTTTATGTTCCTGACAAATAGATTTTCTCTATCACATTTTCCCATTGTCCAATACTTGATAGATAGGTCTCTATTACATCCCTTACCACACCTTCGCCACCTTTAAACTTACTTATATAGTTAGCCTTTCGCAATATTTCTTTACAACTATCAGAAGGACATGCAATATAGCTTGCCAAAGACATTGATTTTAAATCGTTTAAATCATCACCTATATAGCCGACCTTATCGCTTTCTATGTGATTTTGATTCAAGTAATTATATAAAAAAGTATATTTATCTTTTACATTTTGAAATAACTGATCAACTTTCATTTCCTTCATTCTGAGCTCAGTAGCTTTACATTCTCTACCTGTTATGACTATAATCTTCATTCCGACCTTGTTAGCAGCAAAAAATCCTGCAGCATCTCTAGTGTTGAATTTTTTCATCTCATTACCATACTCATCATAGTAGATGCCGCCATCTGTCATCGTTCCATCTACATCAATAACCCAATATTCTACCATAATCTACGATATCTTTATGTCATATTCTGATGGGGTAAGATAATGTACTTTCACATTAAGATTATCAATGGCTTCTGCCACAGCCAAATTAAATTTATTATCATGAATAGTACCGTCATTGAAAGTATTATTTATATAATTTTCCTTTTCCTGTTTGTATCCATCAGCTCCTGCTAAATAAATTGATGAGACTTTAAGATCTCGCAGCAATTTTAATAGCATTATCATACTGTTACAGCCTTGGTTAAATGCACCAGTTAAGGAATTGTAATTAATTCGATAACCAGCATTAGTTTCTTGGATATTAGAGGTTACAATAGTCTTACAATCTTTAATATCTGCTTGACTATAACGTTTTCCATTGCTGAAGAAAGCGTAGTCTATATGAAATATACTGGGCACAAAATTAGTAGATACAACTATCGGCTTTTGCATCGATATAAAAGATTTAACAGTGCTTTGATAAGATAATATAGATACACCTGGGGCAATGACTAGGATTTTTCTCCCTTCAAAATTTTCTTTAAGTTTGTTCCAATCTTCTTTATCATCTATTTGATTATTCTTATAGTCTTCATATAATTGGTTTGCATATTTTGCGTCAAATGCGGTCTTTTTTTTATCATCAAAGCGTGCCAATATGTGATTAATATCCCTATGAGTTAAATCCTTTTTCTTTAAGAAGAATTCCGCATAGTTGCGATGTAGATTAAAACGTGCAGAAAGGAAATATGCTGGTGTATATCCCCATTCAGACTTCCCTTTCATTGGAGCGATATAGTCTTGAATTGCATCTAACATAAAATCAATATCGTAGTTCTTTGATGTATAGTCATTTAAATAATCTGCGATTAATTCTATTGGCAAATTTCCTGGAATGCGTCCCATCCCCATTAAGCTCCCATCTATTGCTACTGGACGATTTAATCTTTTATCAACAAAGCTCTGTGAAAAATAACAGCTAAGAGCCATATTCTCGTGAAGATGAAGGCCGACTCTAATATTTCCATCAAGATTATGGTCCACCAAAGAGACTATGCGATCTAAATCCCTACGCTTCATACTGCCGAAAGTATCTACTATAGAGAATTGATAAGGTTGAATGTTATTAACTTGGTCTAATATCCATAATATCTTATCATCGCTATATCCCATGATATTAATAGGGTTAATAGAGAGTTTGTATCCCCTATCTTTGACTTCTTTAGCAAAATCCATTCCATCCACTATATCATAGTCATGGGCTGTTATTCGTATCATTTCGATACCTTTACCATTGTATGGAGTAAGTTTTTTGATGTCATAGTTGCTTCTCATAGCCATTCCTGAAAACATACTATTTCCGGCATTTTCAGGTAGAAGTCGGTTCAGTTCTTCTATACTATTACAAACAGTTACATCAGGATCATACTTATCAACATTTCTAAGGAACCCTACTTCAACAACATCAACTCTGGCTTTAACTAATGCCTTAATAATGCTTCGCGCCTTATCGTAACCCCAATTCCAATCATTAACATAACCACCATCACGAAGAGTGCAATCAAGTAACTTCAAATCAATCTGAGCCATATTCCTTTTTTTCTTTAATTAATTCAGTAACCATATTTAAATCCTGCTCCGTATCTACAGAAAGACTGTGACAACTTGGAACAATCGTCAGCTTAAGTTGCTTACCATAATCAAGAAAACGTAAGGTATCAATACCTTCTATTAGCTCAAATCTACCAGGCTTTGAATTTTTGTAAAAAGTCAGCATTTTCTTATTGTAACCAATAATGCCGACATGTTTGTAATATTTATATTTAATCTCTTTAAATGGATAGGGTATAGGAGTTCTCGACATATATAGAGCTTTCATCTGGATATCAAATACCATTTTAATATTAGAAGGATCCATTACCTGTGCAGGATCTTCCATTTCTGTAATGATATTCGTTCCAAATTCTATATCTGTTGGGACATAATCTGGAATCGCCTTCGCAATTGCTTCTGTATTTATGAGTGGTTCATCACCATTTAACTGAAGATAAAAATCCGCTTCTATCGTTTCTGAAACTTCAGCCAAACGATTTGCTGCGGTACGATGCGAGCTATCGGTCATTACGACAGGAATATTGTATTTCTTACAAATACTTGCTATCCGCTCATCATCGGTTGCTACATATATTTCATCTAATCTTTCTACTTCTCTTACACGCTGATATACCCACCAGATCATTGGATATCCTAAAATATCTTTTATTGGTTTTCCAGGTAATCTTGTAGACCCATAACGTGCTGGTATTATTGCTACTACTTTCATTGTCAAAATTTGCTATTAATTCTCATATAAAGAAATCCAGCAAATCTTGTCACCCTAATAACTTTTATTCCAAAAGCCCTATTTTATCTATCTCAGTCTTGATATATAATTGCTCAGCAATATAAAAATCTAGAGGAGTATCTATATCTATGGCCTCAATATCTGAAGTTACAACAAATTTCGGACGTTTGCCTATGATATTTCGATTCTTTATCAAGTCTTCACGACTCACAACTGTTACTCCAAAATTAAGAGCCACTACATTAGGTAAATCTTGAGAATTTGGAGCATTCAGTGGGTCATAATTGATTGGTTTACCATCTAGCCACAGAAACTCTTTGATTGAACTTACTGAAGCTATACAATCACAATCATCTGAAGTCTTGAATGCCTGTATGCATTTGGAAAATGTTTCTGGTTTGACAAATGGTGAGGTACAAGGGCTATAAACGAAAATGTCTGTATCAGTGACCTCACCTAAATGCTGGAAAAATTCGCTGCCAGAGCACTGGCTGCTGGCATAATATTCTTCTCTACGATGATAACTTAGGCGAGAATTACCCCCCCCGTTTAAGATTATTAACTATTGAAATTGCCTCTTCAGAATTGGTGTTCACAATGATTGAGTCCAATTCTGGTACCTGAAGCAATTTCTTAATCTTCAACTCCATCAGGGTTGTATCACCAAACCTGCGGAGATTCTTGTCCTTGACTCTCTGAGAGCCAGAACGAATAGGAATTACTGCTGTAATCTTCATCACTATCTATGCAATTAAAATATTTCGATATTCACTCATACTGATTGATCCTGCGGAATTTTATAGCTATTTCCATCAAGGCAGCGAATTTCTCTATTATTTGTGCTGGCTGGTACTCGTTCATGAATGCCATCATTTGCTCGTATTGTAAAAGCCACTTCTCGTCCTGTGTCATTAAGGATAAAAGGATTCGAAAAGTCATGCAATATGCCGATTATTTTGCATAGTGTAGGCAAGGTGTTGACATACTTTAGGCAAGGTGTAGGCATACTCAAAGTAGCTGTTTGAGCTTGCTAATAGCTTGGGTACACCTTGGGTAGAGCTTGGGTTCACCTTGGGAGATTCTCTCTCTCTTGAAGCCCTGAAGCGTAGTTGCTACGCTCCGGGGCTTTTTTTTAGAACATTTGCTTCTCTATTCGTGCATATTTTGCGCGTGGCAGGCATCAACAATTGTAATCGTGTCGTCATCGATTGTATATGCGAAATACCACTTGTCTGTATTAGCCATATGGTAGCCAATCCATCGGGGAATAGTAGGCACCCGCCTCATGAGCGTGTGCTCTATCTGGTACATTGCATCGATGGCAGCACGGACATTACGCATAAAGTCTTCAAAATCGTAAGTATGCTTATACTTCTTTGCTACATTGTGATAGAAAGAGAAAATCCTCTGTTGTGCCCTAGGCTTAACAACGTAATTATATTGACTCATCAGCGTAGATAGCCCTTATGTCTTGTTCTATCACGTCATACAACTCCTCTGGAGTCATATCGCGAGAGAACTTCATATCAATAGTATCGTCGTTATCATTGATCATTATCTGGGTATGGTAATTCACCAACTGCTGAACCCACTGGCGAAGAGCCGCAGAACTGTCGAGGTTCGGGTTTATACCACGAAGCACCTTTTCGTTTACTTCTACAGTTACTGTACACATATTTTCAGATTTTATCTCCTTTTTACTGATATTTGGTGCAAAAATAAGCATTTAATTGCATATTTGCAAGAAATATGCCGATTATTTTGCATTATCAAGGCGAACTATGCTTTTTACAGGCGGCCCTTCGACAAGCTCAGGGATCGCAGGCTCAGGGTTGATTGGGCTGGGACTGAGGGGACTGTGGCTGAGAAGAGAGTTTGACGAGGGCACGGAGAACGTCGTCTTCATCGAAGTCATCGTCATCACCGGAGGAACGAAGGAAGGGCAGCAGGTGTCCTTCATGGTGGATGGCCCAGAGGGTAGTGGCGATGAAAGCCAAGAAGAGGAATACGAGACAGGTGACGGAACGCTTGGGTCCTGACTTCTTGACAGGGACCGTAGCAGGCTGGAGGTCGGTAAAGGCTGGAGTATCCTCCTGGACTTTTGCCTCGGCTAAGCGAAGTTGCGCTGCTATCTGGGAATATGCCTGATACTGAAGGTTCATCTCATTCTCTAGCTTGGCAACCTCACTGCGATTGGCTTGGAACAGCGCATTGCGGTTGGCATCGGCAAAGGCGGCATAGGCCTTACGGGCCTTCTCGTAGCGGACCTTCGCCTCGTCGAAGAGTTTCTGGCTATAGGCCAAGTCTACACGGGCTTTCTTGGTGCGGTAGTTGGTGATAAACTCCTGAAGATGCTGCTGCACGGAATCAGCGATGGTGGCACAGATGAGAGGGTCCTGATCTGTGACATCTATAGTAATGACCATCGTCTTCTTGTCGACATCGCAGACCACCTTTTTTGCAATAGCCTTTGCTATCTCTGTTTGCTCCTTGGTGAGTTTGAAGGTGTTCACCTGTCTGTTTTCCGGCTCTTCGCTATTGAAAATGGAAAACGCAGCCTTCATAACTACAGACCACCAGGGGGATTTCTGGCCATCTTTCAGGTAGTCGTAGTAGGTCATCACATCAACACCTGTACTGTCGTCCTCACGCTGTACCTTGATGGGGAAAAGCGAGGCCCGGAAGGTGACACTGTTCATCATGTCAGGATAGAGTGTAGGAATCAGGGCATCGGCACCCTGACTGGCACCACTGAGATTGATGCCGAAGCTGCTGGCGATACTCGAAAGGCCGCTGCTCTTTACTCCCATGCTGGAAAGTTCGGGGGCGAGCATCACCGTACATTTGTAATAGTTGGGGATGCTGAGCATTATGATGGCAGCAACGACAAAGGTGGCGGGCAGGACTTTATAATACAGCTTTCTGTGGGTTTTGATATCTTGCCACAGCTGGCCGAAGGTCGGCTTCTGAACTTGATTCTCCATAGGATATTATTTTACGAGGTGAGCAATAGTGGCGAACATAGTGCCAAGGGAGGCGATGCTAGTACCGATGCCGAGCCACTGGGCGACACTCATGTTTTCGCGATTGGCCTTGGAGGGGACTACCACCTCGCAGCCTGGCTCGATTTTGCCCTTGCTGGCCTTGGCCATGGTGCCGTTCTGATAGACGATATACGCATGACGCTTCTTGGCACGGTCGCCAAAGCCACCGGCTTGTTCGATGTAGTATTTGTACCCCCTGCCTTCTTCGAAAGCTACGGTATTTGGAGCATTGACATCGCCTGAGATACGGACCGTATGATTGAAGCGGGGGATGACCAGACGGTCACCGTCCATGAGCTCGATGTCCTGAGTAGAGCCGGGATGTGCGAGGGCTTCGTCAAGATGGATACCGACAGAATAGGTGTCGGAGAGAGCAAGCTTCTCCAGGCTGATGGAGTCGTTGCCGTCGGCTGTCTGACGGGCCATGTCGATGACTGCCTGCATACGGGCACGCTCGTCGTCGGTCATCTTACGGATAAGCCGGGCACCACGGACGTATGCACCTTCGAGGGTGCCTCCTGCCGACTTGACCAAGTCGGAGAGACGCTGGTTCTTCTGCTCCATGGTATAGCTGCCACGGAAAGTGATCTCACCATCGACTGCGACAGTGATAGGATCCTGGAAGACTGGACTGCGGCGCACCTGTACGATGTCGTACGGCTCGAGGACGAAATCCCTCTGGCCATCAACGACGTAATTATCTTTTAGTGAGAAAGAAAAGGTCTTGGCAATGGTCATGCCGTCCACGCCTGTGGCATGGGGATCACGCAGGCGACGGGAGACATCGACCTTCACTGCCGACGCCCTGTCGGTGAGTCCTCCGGCCTGAAGCACAAAGTCCTCAAGCGTCATATTGTCGGCATATTCATAGACACCGGGAAAGATAACCTCGCCCGTGATGGTGAGCGTGCGCAGGTTCTGATGCTCTGCCAGAGTGGGAATGAAGAGCACGTCTTCATTCCTGAGGGGCATGTCAGCAACAGTACCCTTCAGGATGCCATCGATATCGACGGGGAGCACCTCCTGGGTGCGGTTGGGCTTCATGCGGCGCATGACGGCTCGGGAGATCATGGCCTCTTCACGGAGTCCGGCAGCACGCTCAATGAGGCTACGAACCGTGGTAACCTTCTCACCAAGCTCGTACATACCGGGACGGAAGACGGCTCCCTTGATCTCGACCATGTTGGAATAGCGGTCGTAGAGAGCCTCGACACTTACGACATCGCCATCGTCCATCTTGAAACTGGCAAAGTCGAACTCGTCGACATTGTGGACGCTCTTCATCCGGCCGGTCTTGCGCTGCACGCGGAGAGTCTCCTTATAGGCATCGGCAGAGAAACCGCCGCAATACTTCAGAAGGGTGAACAGGCTCTCGCCCTTGCGCAGCTCATAAGACATGGGGCGCTTTACATGGCCGTCGATATCGACGATGCTCTCGTATGGACCCACCTGGATGACGTCGTTGTCCTGAAGGCGGACATTGCCTGCCAGACGGCCATTGAGGATAAACTCATAGACATCGACGACGGATATCTGGCGGCCCTGACGGAACACCTTGATATTACGCAGCGTACCCAGGGTGCTGATACCACCGGCACGATAGAGGGCATGGAAGACTGTGGCAAAGGCTGAAAGGGTATAGGTGCCGGGGACACGGACCTCACCCATCACATTGACCATGATGGAGCGGGTCTGGCCCAACGAGGTCTTGATGTCTGAACTCTGGTAATATTCGCCAAGGCGGCTGCGGATGCGGCTCTGGGCTGCAGTAACGCTGAGACCGCTGACGTGGACGGGACCATACTCAGGTATGGTGACATCACCGTCAGGGCTGACGGTCAGCTTCAGACTCTCCTGCGAGGCCCCGAAGATATCGATGATGAGCTGGTCGCCAGGGCCGAGGACATAGTTCTGCGGGGTGGCAATGTTCATCTGAGGCTCGAAAGTCAGAGTCTTGTTATTAAAGATATCACGGCCGAAGACGCGCTTGCCTGCAGGAGAGAGAGCCTCCTGGACCTCATGAGGGTCGGCAGACTCGGTCTGGGTGACAATGGCATTGTCCTTGGGGGCATTGTCGGTACGCATGCGGGCTGACGCATCACCGATGGCGTTGTCGACAGTA